>Ga0169931_10001304_pt1 | contig 41199 bp, 43 predicted proteins | sample Kivu_15m_20L_FD_129675 | JGI IMG/M metagenome (GOLD analysis project Ga0169931, IMG submission 129675) | Freshwater microbial communities from Lake Kivu, Western Province, Rwanda to study Microbial Dark Matter (Phase II) - Kivu_15m_20L... | ecosystem: Environmental > Aquatic > Freshwater > Lake... | reverse complement strand
GCGAGGAGCCCGCCGCCTGATCCTCCCCTGTCGGGTCGGCCGCGCCTCGTGGCGATGGGCCCCGATTCGGTTCTCACGGACCGGATCGGGGCCCGTGTACGTCGTGCGTGGGGTGGGATGGAATGTGCGGGGAACCTCCCCAGGGCGTAGGGTTTTGCTCTTGTGAAGAGGCCCTATCGCGTCGTCGTCGCCAAGCCCGGTCTGGATGGCCATGATCGAGGTGCCAAGACCATCACCCGCGCCTTGCGGGACCACGGGTTCGAGGTGATCTACACCGGCCTCCACCAGACCCCTGAACAGATCGCCGAGACCGCCCTGCAGGAAGATGTCGACGCCGTCGGTCTGTCGCTGTTGTCGGGAGCCCACCTCACCTTGTTCCCCCGCACCATGGAGGAACTGAAGAGCCGCGGCATGGACGACGTCCTCATCTTCGGAGGCGGGGTCATCCCCGACGCCGACGCCCGCACCTTGCGCGAGCAGGGGGTCTCCGAAATCTTCGGACCCGGGTCGTCGCTCAAGGGCATCGCCCAGTGGCTCGAGACCGCTCTCGACGCCCGCGAGTAAACGGCTCCCTACCGTCGTCGTCAAAACCACCATCGAATCGCCACGCAACACGTACGTCAGTCATCAGGAGGAAACAAACACATGGACCTGTTCGAGTACCAGGGCAAGCAGTACTTCGCCCGCTACGACATCCCGGTCAGCCCCGGCGGAGCCGCCGACACCGTCGACGAGGCCGTGAAGGTCGCCGATCGGTCCGGTTACCCGGTGGTGGTCAAGGCCCAGGTGCAGGTCGGTGGTCGCGGCAAGGCCGGCGGTATCAAGTTGGCCAACAACGCCGAGGAGACCCGTTTCCACGCCAACAACATCCTCGGCATGGACATCAAGGGTCACGTGGTGAAGCGTCTGTGGGTCGAGCACGCGAGTGACATCGACGAGGAGTACTACGCCTCGTTCACCCTCGACCGCGCGGCCAAGAAGCACCTGCTCATGCTGTCGGCCCAGGGCGGCGTCGACATCGAGGAAGTGGCCGAGAAGGACCCCGACGCCATCGTGAAGTTGCACATCGATCCGGTCGACGGGTTGAGCGCCGCCGTGGCCCGCACGGCCGCCGTCGATGCCAAGATCCCCGACAAGGCCCTCGACGGTGTGGCCTCCATCCTCGTGCAGCTGTACCGCTGCTTCACCGAGGGCGACTGCGACCTGGCCGAGATCAACCCACTCATCTTGAAGCCCACCGGAGAGGTTCACGCCCTCGACGCCAAGGTGAGCCTCGACAACAACGCCTCGTTCCGCCACCCCGAGTGGGAGGAGTACCGCGCCACCGAGGAACTCGACGCGCGCGAGCAGTTGGCCCGCACGCACGATCTGCAGTACATCGGTCTCGACGGAACCGTGGGCATCATCGCCAACGGCGCCGGTCTGGCCATGAGCACGCTCGACGTGGTGAACCAGGTCGGTGGCAAGGCCGCGAACTTCCTCGACATCGGCGGCGGCGCGAACGCCGACGTGATGGCTGCGGCCCTCGAGGTCATCAACTTCGACCAGAACGTGTCGTCCATCTTCATCAACATCTTCGGTGGCATCACCCGTGGTGAGGAAGTGGCCACGGGCATCGTCGAAGCTCTCAGCCGCGTCGACCTGCGCGCGCCCATCGTCATCCGCCTCGACGGCACCAACGCCGAGCAGGGTCGCGAGATCCTGAAGAACGCCGGAATCCCGGAGTCGAAGCTCGTCTCCAAGCCCACCATGTTGGAAGCGGCCCGCGCCGCGGTCGCCCTCTCGAACGGAAAGTGAAGCCATGGCCATCTTCGTGAATCAGAACACCAAAGTCATGGTGCAGGGCCTCACCGGCGGACAGGGTAAGTACCACGGTCTGCGCAACAAGGCCTACGGCACCCAGGTGGTCGGCGGAGTGACGCCCGGTAAGGGTGGCACCGACGTGGAAGGCATTCCGGTCTTCAACTCGGTCGCCGAGGCCGTGGCGGCCACCGGCGCCGACGCGTCGTTCATCGCCGTTCCGCCCAAGGCGGCCTCGGCCGCCATCCTCGAGGCCGCCGCCGCGGGCGTGCGCTTCGTGGTGTGCATCACCGAGGGCATCCCGGCCCAGGACGAGGCCAAGGTCTACAACACGCTCGTGCGCGATTACCCGAACACGCGCTTGTTGGGTCCGAACTGCCCGGGCATCATCAGCCCAGGCAAGTGCAACATCGGCATCACCGCCGGTGAGATCGCCGAGTTGCCCAAGCCCGGCAAGAAGAACGTGGGCATCGTGAGCCGTTCGGGAACCCTCACCTACCAAGCGCTGTACGAACTGAAGCAGCGCGGTATCGGCGTGAGCACCTGCGTGGGCATCGGTGGTGACCCCGTTCCGGGCACCAACTTCATCGACTGCCTGCGTGAGTTCCAGGCCGATCCCGAGACCGACGCCATCATCATGATCGGTGAGATCGGTGGTTCGGCCGAGGAAGAGGCCGCCGAGTTCATCAAGGCCAACGTCACCAAGCCGATGAGTGCCTACATCGCGGGTGTCACGGCTCCGGCCGGAAAGAAGATGGGCCACGCCGGCGCCATCGTGTCGGGCGGCAAGGGAACGGCACAGGGCAAGATGGATGCGTTACGTGCCGCCGGCGTGAAGGTGGGTCAAAACCCCACCGAGGCCGGCGACCTGATGTCCGAGATCATCAAGAGCATCAGCTGAGAGACGTCTCGGTCGGTTCCGACCGGAACGCAAAACGAACGAGCCCCGGGGTTTCCCCCGGGGCTCGTCGCTACTTCGTCGAAGCTCGACAAGTGGGCGATCAACCTTGGCCGAAGCCACCTTTCAGCTTGTCGATGTCGCCGTGGCAACGCACGGTACCGAACGTGACGGGGTCGAATCAGCAATTCGGACGTGGACGTCTTGTGGGTATCGTCAAGGTGTGCCCACGGCCCTGATCAGCGTGTTCGACAAGACCGGCGTGGTCGACCTCGCGCGCGAATTGTCGGACGCCGGTTGGGAACTTCTCTCGAGTGGTGGAACCGCCACCGTGTTGCGCGATGCCGGCCTGCGCGTCGTCGACGTGGCCGATCTCACGGGCTTCGAGGCCATGCTCGGCCATCGGGTGGTCACGCTGCACCCCAAGGTGCACGCCGGGATCCTGGCCGACCTCGACGACGAGACCCACCGGGCCGATTTGGCCCGCCACGGCATCGATCCCATTTCGATGGTGGTGGTGAACCTCTATCCGTTCTCGTCGGATCCCGGAATCGAAATGATCGACATCGGCGGGCCGACCTTGGTGCGGGGCGCCGCCAAGAACCATGCGCACGTGGCGGTGGTGGTGCGACCCGCCGACTACGGCATCGTCCTCGACGAGATTCGCGCCCGTGGTGCGGTGTCGCGGGAGACCCGCCGACGCCTGGCCACCGTGGCGTTCCGGGAGATCGCCGCCTACGACATCGCCATCGCCGATTGGATGGGGTCGGATTCGTCGTCGACTCTTCCCGCGCATCTCTTCATCGACGCCGAACACGTTCAGGACCTTCGCTACGGAGAGAACCCGCACCAAGAGGGCGCGCGTTATCGCACGACCGGTGCGACCAGTTGGTGGGACGCGGCCGTGCAGCACGGGGGCAAGGAACTCAGTTACCTGAATTTGTACGACACCGAAGCGGCCTGGCGAATGGTTCACCAGTTCCGTGCTCCCGCGTGCGTCATCGTGAAGCACGCGAACCCGTGCGGGGTCGCGGTGGCGGACGACATCGAGTCCGCGTATCGCGCGGCGAACGAATGTGACCCCGTCAGCGCGTTCGGAGGCATCGTGGCCCTGAACCGCAACGTGGACGTGGCCACCGCGAGTGCACTGGCGCCGATCTTCACGGAAGTCATCGTTGCTCCGTCGTACGACGTCGATGCCCTGGCGATTCTGACGGCCAAGAAGAACCTGCGGGTGATGTCCGCGCCGGCCCCGTCGTCGCGTCGACTCGACGTGCGCACCATCGACGGCGGCTTCCTCGTTCAGAACGCCGACGTGGTGAATCTCGATCGGTCGACTTGGAAGGTGGTCACCGAGTCCGCGCCGTCGGAATCACAATGGGACGACGTCGAATTCGCGTGGTTGGTGTGCGCCGGGGTCAGCTCGAACGCCATCGTCTTCGCCAAGGATCGAATGGCGCTCGGCATAGGTGCGGGTCAGCAGAATCGCCTGGACTCCGCGCGCATCGCCGCCACCCGATCGGCGGGTCGGGCCGCGGGCGGAGTGTGCGCGAGCGACGCCTTCTTCCCGTTCCGTGACGGACTGGACGCCGTGGCCGATGCCGGAATCACGGTGGTGATTCAGCCCGGGGGCAGCGTGCGTGACGACGAGGTGATCGCGGCGGCCAACGAGCGTGGTATCGCCATGGTGTTCACCGGCGAACGCCATTTCAAACACTGAACGCGGGGTGTAGCGCCTATTCGGTCGTTGTGTTCGAGGTGGTCTTGTTCTCGGCGGCCTTCTTGATGATGTACGGCGTGAGGGCCACCGTGCCGCCGGCGGCGATGATCGCGAACGAGTTGCCCGAATTGGTGTCCGGAGTGAACGCCCCCAAGAAGAACCCGGCCACACCGATGGTGGTCATCGCGGCGCCCCACCAGGTCATGGCCCGACGTTCGCCCCGCGAGCCCACGAAACACAGGGCCAAGCCGGCGATGGCGGCGAGTACACCGGCCCCGGCGTTGGCCATGCGAACCGCCATGAGAAGAGCACCGGCCAGAATGGCGACCATTCCGGCCGGGATCAGTGCTGTTCCAACCGCTCGGTAGCCGCGGCGGTCGAGGGTCGCCACCCCGAGAATCAACGCGGTTCCCGCGATCATGTAGATCACGCCTTGTCTTCCGAGGTAATCGCCCACCGAGCCGGGGAGATCCGAGTAGAGGTTGTCCTCGTAACACTCGTCGGGAACTTCTTCGTCCGAGTAGTACAGCTCCTCGCAACGATCCTCCGTCAGCACCTCACCACCGATGGCCGACGACAATCCGAAGATCAAGGCCAGTGCGGCGAAGCCGAGGAAAATCGACCGTCCCCGGAACCCGGGAAGAACCCACACCACGACGTGCAGGACGGCGGTGAGAATCAGCCCGAGCCCCGGGTTCATCTCGGTGTCACCGATGAAAGTGATGCAGAAAAGCAGCAAGGAGGTGATGCCTGCGCCGACGGCCGCGGCTTGCAGATCGGCGTTCTTGCTGGCCTTCAATCTGATGGCCAATCCGGCCCCGAACGCGGTGATGGCGCCGGCATAGAGGCCACTCATACTCCCGGAGTCTCCGGAGAGGAGGCTGGACCATCCAAGCGTCAAAAGGAGCCCGGCGAGACCCGACAGCGCCGAACTCAGACGCGGTTCGGGGCGATGTTTCGCGTCGTCGCCCAGTGCGTCGAGGAACTCCCAGACGTTGGTGGGCTTGGATGTCGATGTCGATCCCGTCGGTGGCGGCGGGACGGGCGGTTGGAACTCGGTCAATGGAACCTCCAGGTCGTCGAAGGTCTATCAGTTCCACTCTCGAAGGAATGTGATACCGGTCGGGACCGTCGCGTGATCCGTTGCGTAAACTCTCGTCGTGGCCCGCATCTCGGAACTCTTGGCGCGTGGTCGCACGTTCTCTTTCGAATTCTTTCCTCCCAAGACCGACGGCGCTCAGTTGTCGCTCGGCCGAGCCATCGGTGAACTCGAGTCGCTGGCACCCAGTTTCGTGAGTGTCACGTATGGAGCCGGTGGCAGCACGCGTCAGCGAACCCATGCGGTGGTGTCGTGGATGCGTAAGGAAACCACTCTCACACCGATGGCGCACCTCACCTGTCAAGGGCACGTGCGTTCCGAAATCCGCGACATCCTGAACGCGTACGCCGACGACGGTGTGCAGAACATCCTCGCTCTCGGGGGCGACGTTCCGAGCGACGGCGAATCGGCACCCAGTGATTACACCTTCGCCAGTGAACTCCTGGACGACATTCTGACGGACGGACGTTTCTCGGTCGGAGTCGCGGCGCACCCCGAGGTGCACCCACGTTCGCCGGATCGCGCCAGTGATCGCCGGTTCCTGGCCACGAAGTTGGCTCGTGCGGACTTCGCCATCACCCAGTTCTTCTTCGAGGTCGAGGTGTACGTGCAGATGATGAACGAACTGGCCGATCTCGGTGTGCACAAGCCGGTGTTGCCGGGCATCATGCCGGTCACCAACAAGAAGCAGATCGTGCGCATGGCCGAAATGTCCGGTGCGGCCATGCCGCAATGGCTGGTCGACCGGCTCGACAAGGTGGACGACCCCGACGACGTGCGCCGCGTCGGTGTGGAGGCGGCCACCGAGTTGTGTCGTGACCTGCTCGATGCCGGAGCGCCCGGTTTGCACTTCTACACCATGAATCGTGGTATCGCGACCAAGGAGATTCACGCGAATCTCGGCTTGTCGTCGGCTCGCTGAGAACTCTGGGCCGTCGTCGCCCTAGCGTGAGCGCATGCACACGTACGACAAGATCTACATCAACGGCGCCTGGGTTCCCTCCGAAGGCAAGGGCATTCTCGAAGTCACCAACTCGGCGACCGAAGAGATCATCGCCACGATCCCCGATGGAACGGTGGGCGACGTCGACAAGGCCGTGGCGGCGGCGCGCGCGGCGTTCGAGGGATGGAGCGCCCTCCCCAAGGAGAAGCGTGCCGAGTACCTGATGAAGATCCACGCGGGCCTCGAAGCGCGCACGCAGGAGATCGCCGAAGCGGTCGCTCGGGAGGTGGGCATGCCGGTCGGACTGTCCACCATGATCCAGGTCGGTCTGCCCAAGGGCAACTTCGCCATAACCGCCGGTCTGTTGTCGACGTACGAGTTCGAGGAGCAGATCGGCAACTCGCTCGTCGTGCGCGAACCCTTCGGCGTCGTCGGATGTATTTCGCCGTGGAACTACCCGTTGCACCAGATCGCACTGAAGGTCGCACCCGCACTGGCCGCCGGCAACACCGTCGTGGTCAAGCCCTCCGAGGTCGCACCGATCAACGCGTTCATCCTCGCCGAGATCGTTCACGACGCCGGTCTGCCCGCTGGGGTGTTCAACTTGGTCACCGGTGTGGGCCCCGTGGTCGGTGAGGCCATCGCCGCCCATCCCGACGTCGACATGGTCAGCTTCACCGGTTCGACGCGCGCCGGTAAGCGCGTGGCCGAAGTCGCCGCGCAGAACGTGAAGAAGGTGTCGCTCGAGTTGGGAGGCAAGAGTCCGAACGTCATTCTCGACGACCTCGACGACGAGGGCTTCACCAAGGCCGTGGCGGCCGGTGTGGGCAAGTGCTTCTCCAACTCCGGTCAGACCTGCACCGCGTTGACCCGCATGTTGGTGCCCCGAGCTCGCCTGGCGCAGGCCGAGCAGATCGCCGCGGCCACCGCGGCCAAGTTCACCGTGGGTGACCCGTTCGATCCGGCCACGCGTCTCGGACCGTTGGTGTCGGCGGTTCAACGCGAGCGTGTTCGCGGCTTCATCCAGACGGGCATCGACGAGGGTGCCACGCTGGTGACCGGCGGAACCGACAGCCCCGATGGTTTGTCGGCGGGCTTCTTCGTGCGGCCCACCATCTTCTCCAACGTCACCCCGGACATGACCATCGCTCGCGAGGAGATCTTCGGACCCGTGTTGTCCATCATTCCGTACGACGACGAAGATGAAGCCATCCGCATCGCGAACGACACGGTGTACGGGCTCGCCGCCGGCGTCTGGAGTGCCACTCCCGAGCATGCCAAGCAGGTGGCCCGCCGTCTGAAGGCCGGTCAGGTGGAAGTGAACGGTGGTTCGTTCAATCCGGCGGCCCCCTTCGGCGGCTACAAGCAGAGCGGTCTCGGACGCGAAGCGGGCAAGTTCGGTCTGGAGGAGTTCTGCGAAGTGAAGGCGATGCAACTCTGATTCACGGCAGACTTGAGGTCTGATGTCGTCGACTTCCGAGACCTCGCGTTCGTCCCAGATCAGTCGGGTTCCCTATTTGCCCGGACTCGACGGTCTGCGGGCTCTGGCCGTCATCGCCGTCATCGTCTACCACGCCAATCCGGTGTGGTTGCCCGGGGGCTTCCTGGGTGTCGAGGTGTTCTTCGTCATCAGCGGTTACCTCATCACCTTGTTGCTGGTGGCCGAGTCCGAGCGATCCGGCGCCATCGAGTTGCGTCAATTCTGGGTGCGGCGCGCGCGGCGCTTGTTGCCGGCACTCTTCACCATGCTGGTGCTGCTGATCTTCTGGACCGCGTTCTTCGAGCGCGACGCCTTGGGCAAGTTGCGTGGCGACGTCGTCGCGGGTGTCGTGTACGGATCCAATTGGTTCCAGGTCTGGACCGGCGCGGGTTACACCGCGGACAACGACTTCGCTCCGTTGCGTCATCTGTGGTCGCTCGCGGTGGAGGAGCAGTTCTACCTCCTGTGGCCACTGGTGATGTTGTTCGTGCTTCGTCGGGGTCATGATCGGCTTCCGCGGGTCGCCATGTGGTTCGCCGGTGTCGCCGCGGGTATCGCGGTGGTCATGGCGCTCCTCATGCCGACGGCACGCATCGGATTGGACTGTGTCACCACGCCGGACGCGTATTGGGAAGTCGGTGGTCGCTGCATCAGCAGGGTCGATGCGCTCTACTTGTCCACACCCACTCGAGCGATCGGCCTGTTGCTCGGAGCGGCGTTGGCGTTGGTGTGGCGCCCCTACGCGTTGTTGCGGGGGCCGATGAAGCGCAAGGGCCCGATGCTCGATCCGGTGGCGATCATCGGCCTCGGCATCGTCGGACTGTTGGCGTGGAAGGTCCACATCGTTCACATGCTCGGTGAGGACGGATTGCACGCCGATGCCTGGTTGTTCCGTGGCGGCCTGTTTTTGGTGGGAATCGGATCACTGATGGTCATCGCCGCCGTCGCCCACAAGAAGGCGTTCGCCGGTCGCGTATTGGGGAACCCGGTCCTGCGAGCCATCGGTGAGCGCTCGTACGGGCTGTATCTGTTCCATTGGCCGGTCTTTCAAGCCTTGCGTCACGAGACGGGAATCGCCCTGAAGGTGCACGAGTTCGTGGCGGCGATGATCGTCACGATCGCCATCACCGAGTTCTCGTATCGCTACATCGAACTGCCGATTCGCGAACGACGCCTGCGCGAGTCCATGGGTGCCCTGTTGCGCAGTGGACCCGGTGCATTGCGTCGTCGCGGTTCGTTCGGCGTCATCGTGTCGGCTTCGGTCATGTTGCCGCTGTTCGCCGGCGTGAGCCTGGTGACGGCCGATCTGAAGCAGAACGAGGTGCAGGCCAGCCTCGACGAGGCGGAGGGATCGGTCACCGATGTTCTCGAGAATCTGACGTCGACGACGACACCGACGCCCGACTCGCAACCGAGTGGTTCGATGGTTCCGGTCACCACCACGGCCCCACCCCGATACGACGTGTTCGCCATCGGAGACTCCGTCATGAAGGGTGCCGCGCCGTCGTTGGCCGAACTGGGCATCGTGGTCGACGCCCAGCAGGATCGTCAGGCCCGCATGGGTGCCGAGATCTTCCAACAGATCGAGGATCTCGGCGTCGTCATCGACGTGGCTGTGGTACATCTGGGGACGAACGGCCCCGTCAGCCAGGAGACCTTCGACTTCCTGATGGAGGCCACCAGCGAGATCCCCAAGGTGATCGTCCTGACCCTGACGGCCAACCGGGACTGGACCGCGTCCAACAACGCCAAGATCCGCGCTCTGCCGGACACGCGTCCCAATGTGACAGTTCTGGACTGGCAATTGGTGTCCGAACTTTGCACCGGCGAGTGTTTCGCGGCTGATCGCATCCATCTGGACCGGGACGGAATGCGCTTCTACGCCGCCGAAATCTGGAAGGCCATGGGTCGCGAACTGCCGTCAGATTGGTGAATTGTCCTAGCCTGTCGGGCATGACTACCCCCGTACGCGTTGTAGTGACCGGTGCCGCCGGTCAGATCGGTTACAGCCTCCTCTTCCGTATCGCCTCTGGCGCCATGCTCGGCCCCGACACCCCGGTGATCCTGCAGTTGCTGGAAATCACTCCGGCGCTCAAGGCCCTCGAGGGCGTGAAGATGGAACTCGACGACTGCGCGTTTCCACTTCTCGCCGGTGTCGTGTGCACCGACGACGCCAACGTGGCGTTCGGCGACGTCGACGTCGCCCTGTTGGTGGGTGCGATGCCCCGCAAGGCCGGCATGGAGCGCGCCGATCTGCTCAGCGCCAACGGCGGCATCTTCAAGCCGCAGGGCGAGGCTCTCGCTCGTAGCGCCAAGAAGGACGTGAAGGTACTCGTGGTTGGTAACCCGGCCAACACCAATGCGCTCATCGCCCAGCAGAACGCCAAGGGTCTCGACGCGGGTCGTTTCACCGCGATGACGCGCCTCGATCACAATCGCGCCGTCACCCAGATCGCGCAGAAGTTGAATCAGCCGGTGTCGGCCGTGAAGAAGATGACCATCTGGGGCAACCACAGTGCCTCGCAGTATCCCGACCTGTTCCATTGCGAAGTCGGGGGCAAGAACGCGTATCGGACCGTCGACGATCACGCGTGGGTCGAAGGAACGTTCATCCCCACCGTCGCCAAGCGCGGTGCGGCCATCATCGAGGCTCGCGGTTTGTCGTCGGCGGCGTCGGCGGCCAATGCCGCGGTCGATCACATCCGCTCGTGGCACCTCGGCACCGCTCCCGGTGACTGGGTGAGCATGGCCATCCCCAGCGACGGAAGTTACGGCGTGCCCGAGGGACTCATCTCGTCGTTCCCGTGCGTGTGTAAGGACGGCAAGTACGAGATCGTGCAAGGGCTCGAGATCGACGATTTCAGCCGGGGCAAGATCGACGCCTCGACGGCCGAGTTGGCCGACGAGCGTCAGGCCGTGCGCGACCTCGGTCTCATCTGATCGTCGCCCGAACGTCTCTCAGGAGACGGCGACGTCGCAGGCGATGCGCATCATCTGATCGACGCCGCGTTTCAATTCCTCGTCGGAGATGCGCTCCACGTTTCCGGCGTCGGGATCGATGACGTCGCTCACGGTCATCATCGCCAACGCTTCGATGCCCTTGATGGCCGCGACGGTGTACATCATCGCGGCCTCCATCTCGACGCCGAGGTGGCCGAGTTTGCGCCAGGTTCCGAAGGTGTTCGGATCCGGGTCGTAGAAGAGTCCGCTGGTGACGATGGAGCCGACGAAGACCCGATCGCTGACGGCCTTGCTCAAGGTGGCCGCGCGTTCGACGAGCGCGTACGTGGCCGACGGAGCGAAGCCTTCCATACCGGCGTAACGCGTGGGCGTGCGATCGTCGGGTGACGCCGCCACCGCGATCACCGTGTCGGCCATGCGCAGATGCGGTTGCAGGCCGCCACACGTGCCGACGCGAATCAGACGCTCGGCCCCGAGCATCGCCAGTTCCTCGAACACGATGCCGGCGCTGGGAGCACCCATGCCGGTGGTTTGCACGCTGACGGGGCGACCCTTGTAGGTGCCCGTGTACCCCAACATGCCGCGCTCCTCGTTCACCATTCGAAATCCCGGATCGAAGAACGTGTTGGCGATGTAGGTGGCCCGGCGAGGGTCACCGGGACACAGAACGGCGGGGGCGTAATCGCCGACGTCGGCGCGCAAATGGATGGGCATGATCCGAGCGTAGGCGAGACCGTTACGCTGATCGGGTGCTCGTGGACAGCCTCATCGACGTCGGTCGCTACGACCTGTCCGACGACGCTCTGGCCGCCGACTGTCATCGTCGGCTGGTGCGCGAGGGTGTTTGCGTCTTGCCGGGCTTCGTGACCCCGGAGGCGGTCACGGCACTGGTCGCCGAGAGTGACCACCTGGCTCCGATGGCTCATCGCTCGTCGACGACGGCCTCGCCGTACCTCGCACCCATCGATGACTCGTTCGCCCCGGGACATCCCCGTCGGACGATCTCGGCCAGTTCGGTCGAGGTGGTCGCCTACGACCTCTTCCCATCCCACAGCGCTCTTCGGTGGCTGTACGAATCGGATGCGCTGCTCGACTTCGTGCGGCGATGCCTCGGTCTCGACGTGTTGCACCGGTATGCCGATCCTTTCGGTGCGCTCAACCTCGCGATCATGCGCGAGGGGGATCGTCTCGGCTGGCACTTCGACATGACTGATTTCGTGGTGTCGATCGCCATCCAGTCGTCGACCGTGGGCGGCGATTTCGAAAACGCCCAACAGATTCGCGGACACGACGACGAGAATTACGACGGCGTCGGCGAGGTGCTCGACGGCGGGGGACGCGTGCGCACCGAGCCCATGACCCCCGGAACCCTGATGCTCTTCAACGGGCGTTGGAGCATGCACCGGGTTACCGAGATTCGTGGTCCGCGTCCGCGTTACGTCGCGTTGCTGGCCTACGACACCGAGCCCGGAACGGATTCGTCGGAGACCTTGAAGCTTTCGCGCTACGGACGACTGCCCGTCGGAGCGCCCACGAAAGGCGTCGAATCATGAACGTGGCGACCGATCCGGTGTACGAGGTGGGGGAGGCGTTCGTCGGTGCCGGGGCGAACAGCGCGCACATAAATACCGTTTTCGGAACGCGACTCGGCCCCGTGGGGACCGCCTTCGCAACCGCGTTGGCCACTCCCTCGGCAGGGCACGTGCCGTTCCTGGTGGTCTGGAAGCCCGATGTGCCCGTCGCTCCGGCGACGCTTTTCGTCAACAAGTCGGCCATCGCGAACGACCGTCACGGTCAGCTGACCTGGGGTGCCGCCCAAGCGGGGGTGGCGCACGGAGTGACCGAATACATGGCCGGTCGCTTCCCCGACGAGGCCGCGACGGTGCCATTTGTCCTGCTCACAGCGGTGTGGGTGGACCCCGCGGCCGATTCGGACCGCGAGGTGTACGACAACAACCGCGACGCCGTGCGGCGCGCTCTGGACGTCGGACGCCGCGGCATCAGGCCCGCGCTGGCGCGTCGTGAGCTGGCCATCGATCGGGGTCCGTGGAACCCGTACCTGCGTCTCGATTGACCGCTCACGGGCTCGCGGCTCACCTCGTTGCGGATCTCGCCACGCCCGCTCGCTGGGCTTTTGCGAAAAACCGTCTTGCGCTCGGGGGTGTACATGAGTGAGAATGACAGCCATGTAGTTACACGGGTGTCTCGGGCCCTGCACGATCGCGGACTCGGACACCCCCAACGGCCCGCGGGCCGGGACGGCGAGGCAGCCCCATGGACGAGATGACGCACGACGCGAACTGGCAGGATCAGGCCAACTGCTTGGGGGTCGACCCCGACCTGTTCTTCCCCGAGCGTGGTGCGTCCACCCGCGAGGCCAAGGAAGTGTGCCGTGGCTGTGTGGTGCGCCTGGATTGCCTGGAGTACGCCCTCGTGAAAGGCGAGAAGTTCGGTATCTGGGGCGGTCTCTCCGAACGTGAGCGCCGTCGTCTGCGCCGTCAGCGCGCGCAGGCCACGCGTCGCACCGTTACCGCCTGATCATCCGCGTCGCGTCAATCGATGCTCGATCGTCCGTTCTTCGGACACGTCGAGCCACCTCCACTTGCTCCGTGGAATGTCTCGGAGCACGCGTTCACTCAGTAGTCCGACCAATTCGTTGTGCTCGATGACGCAGCCCACTTCGTGACACACGTCGTCGACGGCGCGAACCGCGTCGGCCGGACCGATGACGAACGGTGAGATCAGGTTCATGCTCACCTGCACGCGATCGTTCACGGCCAATCCGAGCGCGCGTATGCCCGGTTGTCGAACACGGCGAGCGATCTCGCGGGCGATGTCGAGCGACGTCCCCGTGTCCAGCCAACAGTTGTAGGCCACCAGCTGATCGCGCACCCCGACGGACGCCGCACCCGCCGTCGGGTGCGGATCGCGGGGTCCGGCGTCGGGGAACAACGACGTCCAGGCATGGCGACGAATCTCGGGCAGTGTGCGCTCGGGTCCGTAGAGGAAACTCGGTACGCCGTGGGTGCGGGCGAGCCAGTGCGCGAACTCGTCGCGGGCCCGAATCGCATCATCGAACGACGAGTCGGTGAGAGGAACGAACGGCACCACGTCGATCACTCCGAGACGGGGGTGAGCACCCTCGTGATCGTTCAGATTCAGTCGTTCGACGGCGAGTGTCGCAAGGGCACGCACCGAATCCTCACCGACGAGCGTGTACACACTTCGATGGTGATCACGATCGGAGTGGCGATCGAGCAGGTCGCTTCCGCACGCGACATCGAGGGCGGACAACAGTTTGTGATCGCGTCCCTCGCTGATGTTCACCACGCACTCCAGCACGATCTCACTCTGACACAACCGGTGCTAGGTTCGCCCCATGTCCGACGACCGGGACCGAAGCGGATGAGGCTCGATCATCCCGCACCATTCGCGAACGACTGGCGGGCGAAATGGATCTGGCACGGTCGACCGAAATTGAAGATGGAGACCTCGACGCGTACCACACTCGCCGATCCGCGCGATCGCATCGTTCTCTTCCGTCGCGAGTTCACGTTGTCCGACGTGCCCGAATCGGCGCCCGCCCGCATCTGGGTCGATGGTCGTTACATCCTCTGGGTCAACGGCACCGAGGTTGCCCGTGGCCCGGTGCGCAACGAACCGCGCAGTGCGCGATACGACTTCGTCGACATCGCCCCGCATCTCGGCGCCGGTGTCAACACTCTGGCCATCGTGGCACGACACTTCGGCGAGTCGACATCGTGGTGGGTGCCGGTTCCGCCGACGTATTCACTGGGTGCGGGTTCATTGGTGTTCGAATGCCTCGTGGGGGACGAGTGGATCGTCAGTGACGCGTCGTGGAAATCGTCGAACGGTGATGCCTGGACGCCCGTTCCCATGCCCGGAGACGTTGCGTGCCTTCCGCTCGAATCGTTCGACGCGCGCGTCCATTGTCGGGGTTGGACGGACCCCGGCTTCGACGACTCCTCGTGGCGTTCGGCGTACGAGATCACGCCGCTGCACACCGGGGCCGACGGACGGCGGTCGCCACCGAGTTCACCGTTCGGGGCGCTACGTCCTCCGGTCCGTGTGGCGTTCCCCGCGGGGTCGAGTCACGGGGCCGAATACATCGGGACCGACACCGTGGTCGGAGCAGCGGAACACGAGGACCCGGTGCGACAGGTGTTGCTCGATCAGGAGTCGGAGACGAATCCGTCCGGTTCCGTTCGTTTGCATCGCTTCGACCTCGGACGCATCGCGGCCGGCTCGGTGACGCTCGAGGTCGATGGTGCCGGTGCCGGAACTCGGATCGACGTGGCCGCGTCCGAACACGTCGACACGCGCGGACGACTGGTCACTCTCGGTCAACACGCCGGCTTTCGTTACGTGTGTCGTGGTGTCGACGACGTCTTCACCACTTTCGACACCATCGGATCCAGATATTTCAACGTCGCCGTTCGGGATGCGAGCGGCGGAAACACTGACGTCGGGATTCGATTGTCCGTGACCGACAGACATCGTCCTCGTCCGGCGGGGGCGTCGTTCGAATGTTCGGACGAATCGCTGAACACCATCCACGCCATCGGTCTGCGTACCGTCGATTTGTGCGCACTCGATGCCTACGTGGATTGCCCCACCCGTGAACAACGGGCGTGGACCGGTGACTCGGTCGTGCACCAGATGGTCGACTTCGTGTCCAATCCCGATTGGTCGATGCCGGTGTGGCACCCGCAGTTGGCCACGCACGTTCGGCCGGACGGGATGTTGGCCATGGCGGCCGCTTCGGACTTCGCCGCCGATGATCAGATGTACCTACCGGATTGGTCGCTTCACTGGATTCGCTCGGTTCACAACATTCATCGGTACACGGGGGATCGCGAGTTGGTGGCCGAGTTGTTGCCCATCGCCGAACGAGTGTTGCGATGGTTCGAGAGCTTTCTCGGTCCGGACGACTTGTTGCACGACGTCACCGGCTGGGCGCTCAGCGACTGGGCGAGCGTCTACATGAACGGCTGCTCCTCGCTCACGAACGCTCTGTGGGCGCGTGGGTTGCGGGACTTCGCCGAGATGAGCGATTGGTTGGGCAACGATGGCAGCGCCGAATGGGCACGTTCGCGTCACACCGCCGTTCGGTCGACGTTCGACGTTTTCTGGGACGAGGATCGCGGTGTCTACATCGACCACATCGTCGGAGGAGCGAAGCGGCGTGAAGCCGCACAACATCCCGGGGCGATGGCGATCGTGGCCGGGCTCGTTCCGTCCAATCGGATGACGCGCGTGATCGAGGGCATCACCGATCGGAGTCGTTTGATCCGTCATTCGTTCGTGATGGATCGACTCACGGTCGACGGCGATGGGCAAGGATTCGTGTACCTCATGAACGGTTTTCCGCCCGACCCTCCGTGGGACGTGGAGAACCAGATGGTCGAGGCCGAGCCGTTCTTCCAGTACGTGGTTCACGAGGCGATGGTCGCGGCCGGTCGAGCCGATCTGGTGGTCGAGTCGTGCCGCTCGTGGCAGGTGTTCGTGGACGCCGGTGAGACCACCTGGCCCGAATGCTGGGTGGGCGGCACGCGGTGCCACGGTTGGTCGTCGACCCCCACTGCCGATCTGGTGCGTCACGTCCTCGGGATCACGCCGGCCGAACCGGGGTACGCCGGCGTGCGGGTGACGCCGGCCTTGGGCGACCTCGACTGGGCCCGGGCCACGGTTCCGACGCCCCATGGATGGATCACGGTCGAGGCCCACGCCGATGGACGGTTGCTCGTCGACAGCCCGGTACCGGTGGTGGGCGCCTGAACGACGTCGGGTGTCAGGTGGTACTCTTCGGGCATGATCGCAGCACTGGGTTCAACCGAAATCATCGCCATCTGCGCGGTCGTCGTCGTTCTGTTCGGCGGAACGAAGATCCCCAAGTTGGCTCGCAATCTGGGTCAGGCCCAGAAGGAGTTCAAGAAGGGTCTCACCGACGGCGCCAAGGACGACGACTCCGCGAAGGAGTGATCGCTAGTTCGTCGCGATCGACAACGAAAGGCGACGCCGCTTGCTGATACGGCGACGCTCGCGTTCGCTGCAGCCTCCCCACACACCGTGGTCGATGTGGTTGGTCAGTGCGTACTCGAGGCACTGAGCCGGGACCGAGCAGGTGGCGCAGATCTTGCGAGCACGGTCCACGCCCACGCCGTCGCTCGGGAAGAACGTGTTGGGAGGGTAGACCCGACACGCGCCTTGGGCCATCCAGGAATCGATGGTCTCGTCGTTCATGATGTTCTCTCCTTGTGCGAAGTTGGTTTCCGCCCGCTTCGCCCTCTGAGAAGCCGTTCGTTGGTTCGCGATGTTCGGTCAGTGATCTGACGTTCACGTCGGTCCCTCGGTTCCGGCCGCCCCCAGTCAAGCACGGGTGCCCGACGACCTCCAGTCGGCACGTCGTGATTCCGGTCCGATCTCACGAGTCGGACACGCCCCGGTCGCCGGTAGGGTTGGGTTGACCAGCGGTTTTCCTCGGTCTCGGGTTCCTCGGATGGAACGTGAGAATTCGGAAATAACCTCTGACCAGCACCTTGTCCCGATCCCGAACAGAACGATGGAGCCGCCATGTCGGACACCTACACCAGCACCGAACCCGCCCGAGCTCACGTCCGGATCGTGTTCCTCGGACCGGTGGCGCCGCATTGGGACGTCGTGGGCGATTTCGGCGACCGCACCCTGGTCGACGAGTTCCGCACCCGGGCCCTGGCGCGCTTGGTGCTGTTGCCCTACACCGACCCCCAGTTCAAGCGGAACCGTGAGCGCATCATGCGCGACGGTGAGCGCGAGAACATCTCGGTCGAGTGGGATCTGGGCTTCGACGAGTCCCTCATCGAGGGTGCTCCCGGCGGTCGCTGACCCTCCACCGGGTCGAGCGAGGCGTCGACGGGGGTGAATTCTCGGTGAAGCACCCCGCACAGCCCGATGTCGTCGTGTCTACTGTTCGCACCGTGAGTGATCCGACCCCCAGTGGCCTGCCCCGCAACATCATCAACCGTGAGTTGAGCTGGCTCGACTTCAACGAACGGGTGTTGCGCATGGCCACTGAGCCGGGAATTTCGTTGCTCGAGCGAGTGAAGTTCTGTTCCATCTTCTCGTCGAATCTCGACGAGTTCTTCCAGGTTCGCGTGGCGGCCATGACCGACCAGGAAGCCGCCGGCATCACCGCGTTGTTGCCCGACGGCATCTCGCCGGCGCGACAGCTCAAGATGGCTCTCGAGCGCGTGCGCGAGCTCTGCGCTCGGCAGCAACGCCTTGCTCTCGGCGTTCTGTTGCCACAGTTGGCCCGCGAAGGAATCCACGTGTGTCGTTGGAGCGATCTGACGGCCGAGGAACGTTCCATCTGTGAGCGCTTCTACGAGGAGCGCGTGTTCCCGGTGTTGACACCGTTGGCAGTCGATCCTGCGCACCCGTTCCCGTACGTGTCCAACCTGTCGTTCAGTATCGCGGCCATGATCCGCGACGATGCCACGGGCGAGGAACGTTTCGCACGGGTGAAAGTTCCGACGCTTTTCCCCCGTCTGTACGAGATCCCGGGAACGACGCGCTTCATTCCCGTGGAGGACGTGATAATCGCGCAACTGGGAACCCTCTTCCCGGGCATGACCGTCAGTCGTACCACCACGTTCCGCGTCACCCGCAACGCGGACCTCACGCTCGAGGACGAGGAAGCGGACGATCTACTGCAGGCCGTCGAGATGGAACTGAGGCGACGCCGTTTCGGTCGGGCGGTGCGACTGGAGATCGATCGCACCGTCGACGCCGAGATGCGGCGATTGCTGATGGAAGAGCATGATCTCTCCGAGCGTGACGTCATCGACGTGGACGGTCTCATCGATCTGACCTGTCTGATGCAGATCCACTCCATCGATCGCCCGGAGTTGAAGGACGATCCGTGGCAGCCGGTCACGGCGGGACGCTTGGCCGCCGCCGAGGAGACCGATCGTTCCATTTTCGCGGTGGTACGTGAGCGGGCGCTGTTGGTGCATCATCCCTACGAGAGTTTCGCCAGCTCCGTCGAGGAGTTCCTGTCCCAAGCCGCCGACGATCCGCGGGTGCAAAGCATCAAGATGACCCTGTACCGCACGAGTGGCGACAGCCCGATCGCTCGTCATCTCATCCGGGCCGCCGAACGTGGCGTGCAGGTCGCGGTGTTGGTCGAGCTGAAAGCGCGCTTCGACGAGGCCACGAACGTGACGTGGGCCAAGGCCTTCGAACGAGCCGGCGTTCACGTGGTTTACGGCGTGGTGGGGTTGAAGACCCACGCGAAGTGCGTGTTGGTGGTGCGCGAGGACGCCGACGGATTGCGTCGCTACGTTCATCTCGGAACCGGCAACTACAACTCGCGCACCGCGCGCTTGTACGAGGATCTGGGGTATATCACGTGCGAGCCCGACATCACCGCCGACGCCGCGCAGTTGTTCAACCATCTCACGGGCTACAGCCGCAACGTGGAGTACCAGAAATTGTTGGTGGCTCCGGACCATCTGCGTCGACGGCTCTTGGAGCTGATCGACAACGAGGCCTCGTTCGGTTCCACCGGTCACATCACCATCAAGGTCAACTCGTTGGCCGATCCCGAGATGATCGAGCATCTCTACGCGGCATCGAGCGCCGGCACCCGCGTCGAATTGGTGGTGCGCGGCATCTGTTGCTTGCGCGCGGGCGTGCCCGGATTGAGCGATAACATCAGGGTGCGCTCGGTGTTGGGGCGTTACCTCGAGCACTCGCGCATTTTCCGGTTCGCCAACGGTCAGGGCGTGGGGCAGGTTCTGCACCTCATAGGTTCAGCCGACCTCATGGGTCGCAACCTCGACAAGCGCGTGGAAGTGCTCACTCCCTTGATCCATCCCCGCCACCAGGACTGGCTCGATCACACGCTGGAGGTGTTGCTGGACCCCGAGGCTCCGGCCTTCGAGATGGCTCCCGACGGGGCATGGGTACGCATCGGTCCGGCGTCGTTCGAGCCGCACCCGCAACGTCGTTTGTACGAGTGGGCGTCGGCACAACAGACGCGTCGAACCAGCGGCCGACCCTGACGGGTCGACCGGCTCGGTGATGCCAACCCGAGAATCCAACTGCCGTTCATCTCCCGTTCATCTGAACAGAAGATGAACTTCACGATGCTTGCATACGTTGAGAGTGCGCGGACGTGAACCCGCGCCCTCACCCCAAGGAGATTCATCGATGAACATCAAGCGTTGGTCCGTGCTGGCGGCAGTCGCCGTGGCACTCCCGCTGGCGGCTTGTGGTGGCGACGACTCGTCGTCCACCAGCGACGCCCCGGGCTCGTCCGAGGCCCCGTCGGAAGGCGGACTGTCGGGTTCGATCTTCGTCTCGGGCTCGTCCACCGTCGAGCCCATCACCACCGCCGTCGCCAAGTTGTTCAGCGACGCCAACCCCGATCTAGCCATTCAGGTCGAGGGCCCCGGCACCGGTGACGGCTTCGCCAAGTTCTGCGCCGGCGAGACCGACATCACGAACGCCTCGCGTGCCATCAAGGACGAAGAGGCCGCCACCTGCGCCGAGAACGGTGTCGAGTACGTCGAGTTGAAGGTGGCCATCGACGGATTGTCGGCGATCACTTCGGTCAAGAACACCGCCGTCGAGTGCGTCAGCTTCGCCGACCTGTGGGTGTTGCTCGGACCCGATGCCACCGGCCGCAACAACTGGAGTGATGCCGACGAGGCCGCCGCCGAACTGAGCGCGGCGGTGGGCACCGACTTCGGAACCCTTCACACCCCCTACCCGGACGCTCCGCTGACGGTCACCGCCCCCGGTGAGGAGTCGGGCACCTTGGACTCCTTCGTCGAGATCGTGCTCGGCAAGGTGGCCAAAGCGCTCGAGGTCGAGGACGACGCCCCCCGCCCGGACTACACCGCCAGCCCCAACGACAACGTGATCATCGAGGGCATCGCCGCCAATGACACGTCGCTCGGCTGGGTCGGATTCGCCTTCGTGGAGGAGAACCTCGACGTCGTGAAGCCGCTCCAGGTGGACGAGGGCGAGGGTTGTGTCGAGCCGACCGCCGAGACCATCGCCTCCGGTGACTACCCGATCGCTCGGCCGCTCTACGTCTACGTGAGCAAGAACAAGTTGGCCGAGAGTCCCGCGCTCGAAGCCTTCGTGGACTTTTACCTGAGCGACGAAGGTCTGGCCGTCATCGGAACCGGCGAGGGTCAGGTGCCGTACGTGCCCATGGCCTCGGCAGACCTGGAGGCCACCCGCGCCGCCTGGGCCGCCCGCTGATCCGACCGCCCTCATGACGCGGTCCGACGCCTCCTCCCCGGCGTCGGACCGCACGACCGAGTGCCGCCCCCTCGGGGGCGGCACTTCCGTGTTCGGGGAGCGTTCACGAAGGCCGGACTTCGACGGGCCGGTTCTGGTCGTCGGGCCGTTTGTGGATGGTGAAGAATGTCGGCAAGACTCCGAATGTTCATCGAACGGGAGATCATGAGCGCATCGACAACCCAGAGTTGGACCGCGGCCGACCTCCGTTTGGCGGGAGGCCGTCGGCGGACCGACGTGCGCATGCGACGTCTTTTCATCGCCGCCGGCTTGACCACCCTGCTCTTCACCGGCCTCATCGTGTACACCCTCGTCAAGGACGCGTTCTCCTTCTTCATCGACGTCCCCAAGCACGAATTGTGGAACATCGGCTGGTTCCCCCGTCGTGGATTCTTCGACATCAAGACCCTCGTCGTGGGTTCGTTGATGGTGACCGGTGTGGCCATGCTCATCGCCGTTCCCCTCGGTCTCGGGGTGGCGGTGTACCTGTCCGAGTTCGCCCGGCCTCGGGTGCGTCGCGTTCTGAAGCCGATCGTCGAGGTGCTCGCGGGTATCCCCAGTGTCGTCCTGGGTTACTTCGCCATCGCCTTCATCAATCCCAACCTCATCACGGTGTTGGCTCCCGGTGCGAACAAAGCTTTCAACATCGCCGCCGCCGGTGCGGCCGTGGGCATTCTGACCATCCCGATCATCGCCTCGGTGGCCGAGGACGCGCTTCGTGCGGTTCCCCTCGCCTTGCGCGAGGCGTCGTACGGGCTCGGGGCGCGACGCGTGGCCACCACCTTTCGTGTCGTGCTACCGGCCTCCATTTCCGGTGTGGTGGCGGCGCTCATCCTGGGCATCTCACGAGCCGTGGGAGAAACCATGGTGGTGGCCATCGCGGCCGGTGCGGTCGGCGGCGGATTGTTCTCCACCGATCCGTTCCAGCCGGGCCAGACCATGACCGCGGCCATGGCCGCCCTCGGCTTCGGCAGCGATCAGGTGGCCGGCGACGGTTTGGCCTTTCAGAGCCTCTTCTTCATCGGATTCCTGCTCTTCGTCCTGACGTTCCTCCTGAACCTGCTCGGCGACCGTTTGGTTCGTCGCGTGCGAGAGGAGTACTGACATGGCTCTGTCCACCCCGTCGAAGTTCGGTGCCTCCAGCGCCGCAAATCTGACCGCGCGCATCACCGGCGGAAAGCGCGACGTGAAGGGTCGCGTGGTCGAGTGGTTGTTGCTCGCGACACTCGGAGTCACCCTCTTGATCTTGGTGGCGCTCATCGTGAATCTCCTTGACCGGGCTTGGCCGGTGTTGAACGGACGTTTCGTCGACTTCTTGTCGTCCGGACTCGATGCGTCGAACGCCCAGGAGGCGGGCGTTTGGCAGGCCATTCGCGGAACCTTGACCCTGGCGATCATCGTGATCGTGGTGTCGTTCCCGCTCGGAATCGCCTGTGCGGTGTATCTCGAGGAATACGCCAGTCGCTCCCGACTGGCGCGCTTGATCCGTATCAACGTGCGCAATCTGGCCGGCGTGCCGTCGATCGTTTACGGAATCCTCGGTCTCACCATCTTCGTGAAATTCGCCGGCGGAATCACTGGGGGACGAACCGTGATCGCCGGTGGCCTCACCCTGTCGGTCCTGGTCTTGCCGGTCGTCGTCATCACGGCGTCGGAGGCGCTGCGCGCGGTACCTCGCTCCATCCGCGAAGGAGCCATGGGCGTGGGGGCCACGCAATGGGAGACCGTGCGTTCGCACGTGCTGCCCTCGGCGGCTCCCGGCATTCTGACCGGAACCATGTTGGCTCTGTCGCGCGCCGCCGGCGAAGCTGCGCCGTTGCTTCTGGTCGGTGGCATCACCGGTTTGTTGCGCACCGGGAATTTGAGTTTGTGGGAACAGATCACCGACGGTGGATTCACGTCGATGCCGGTGGCGATCTTCTCGTACGCCCGTCAAACAGGTGCCGATTTCCAAGCCGTCACGGCGGCGGCCTCGTTGATCCTTCTGGTGCTGGTGGTCGTCATCAACGGACTGGCCATTTGGCTACGCAACCGATTCGAGAGGAATTGGTGACGCCGTGAACGAAACGCGGAATCTCATCGAACAGGAGAATGTGGTGGAAGAGAATCACGAGGAAGTGGTGACCCAGCGGGTGACGTCCCATGACGACGTCCCGGTGTTCCGCACCAAGGACCTGTCGGTCTTCTACAGAGACTTCCGGGCGGTTCGTGACGTCAACGTCTACATCAAGGCCCGCGAGATCACGGCCTTCATCGGTCCGTCCGGTTGTGGCAAGTCCACGGTTTTGCGCTGCTTCGACCGCATGAACGATCTCATACCCACCGCACGGGTGGAGGGAACGGTCGAGTATCACGGCGTGAATTTGTACGACCGCGAGGTGGACGCGGTCGAAGTGCGTCGTCGCGTGGGCATGGTGTTCCAGAAGCCGAACCCGTTCCCCAAGAGCATCTACGACAATCTGGCGTTCGGTCCGCGTCTCAACGGCGTGAAGAAGAAGGCCGACCTCGACGTGATCGTGGAGTCGTCGCTGAAGCGGGCGGCCCTCTGGGACGAGGTGAAGGACCGCCTGAAGGCGTCGGCCATGGGCCTGTCGGGCGGCCAGCAGCAACGTTTGTGCATCGCGCGTTGTATCGCGGTCGAACCGGACGTGATCCTGATGGACGAGCCCTGCTCGGCGCTCGACCCCATCGCCACCGCTCGCATCGAGGACCTGATGCAGGAGATCAAGCGGGACTTCACGATCATCATCGTGACCCACAACATGCAGCAGGCCGCCCGCGTGAGCGACCAGACCGCGTTCTTCACGACCGAGGTGAACCCCGAGAGCGACCGGCGCACCGGCGTGCTGGTCGAGTTCGACAAGACCCAGAAGATGTTCTCCAACCCGTCGGACTCGCGCACCGAGGCCTACGTCACCGGACGCTTCGGCTGAGAGGAAGATCATGGAAGAAGCCCGCAAGTCTTTTCACAAGGAACTGAACGACATCCAGCAGGAACTCGTTCGCATCTCGGCAGGAGTCGTGGAGAGCATCCCGAAGTGCACGACGGTCCTGTTGGAACAGGATTTGTCGGCGGCCGAGGCGATGATCATGGCCGACGACGAGGTGGACGCTCGCACCATCGAGCTCGAGGATCGTTGCATCCAGATTCTCGCGCTGCAGGCCCCGGTGGCCGGCGAGCTTCGTCAGGTCATCGCCGCGCTCAAGATCTGTGCCGAGATCGAGCGCTCCGCTGACTTGGTGGTCAACATCTGCAAGGCGGCCCGGCGCATTTACGGTCACGACTTCGATCCGAAATTGCGGGGATTGGTGCTGAAAATGTCGGATCAGGCCCGCCATTTGTTCAGTGAGGCCACCAGTTCGTACCACGCGGCCGATGCCTCGCGCGCCGCGGCCATCGACGACATGGACGCGTTCTTGGATGACCTTCAGCGCCAGTTCATCCAGGCCATCTTCGAATCGCACGCGGCGGGTCGTATCGACCTGCAGGTGGCGATTCAGTTGGCCGTGGTGGCGCGGTTTTACGAGCGCATCGGCGATCACGCCGTGAACATGGGCGAGAAGGTTCGTTTCCAGGTCACTGGTTGGCTACCCGAACAGTCTGGCGCGGCGCGGCATCGTGAACGCAGTTTGCAGGATCCCACCCCGGTGGGAATGGTTCGGCCACCCGTGGAGAATCCGCCATCAGCTACCTGATTTCTCCGTGTGTTCATCGCTCGTTCACGACGTCTACACCGAGCGGAAAGATGGACGATTTAGTTTCGTTCATGGTGCAGTCTCGTTCCACACAGTCGTCAGAATTTTGTTCGATGGACGGTGAACGGTGAACCGGCTGGCCCACGATGAATTGGCGGAGCTGCGATCCGAGGTCCTGCGGGTTGCGGCCAATCTCATCGAGAGCATCCCGCGCGCCACGCAGATCCTTCTCGATCAGGATCTCGAGGGTGCCGAGTACCAGATCCTCGCCGACGACGAGTTCGACATGCGCACCATGGTTATCGAGGAACGCTGTATCGCCCTCATGGCCCTTCACGCTCCCGTCGCCAGTGAGTTGCGCCACACAGTGACGATCATGAAGATGGCCGCCGATATCGAACGCTCGGCCGACCTGGTGGTGAACATCTGCAAGGTTTCGCGGCGAATCCACGGCCATGAACTCGATGCCAAGTTGCGCGGTCTCATCACGCGCATGGGTCAACAGGCTCAGAGTTTGTTCAAGCACTCGTTCGAGGCCTACGCGGACCTCGATCTGCCGGTCGCCAAGGCCGTGGACGACATGGACCTCTTCCTGGATTATCTGCACAAACAGTTCATTCAGGCCATCTTCGAGTCGCACAGCGCCGGGAACATCGATCTGCCCATCGCGGTACAAATGGCCATCACCGCCCGTTTCTTCGAGCGCATCGGAGACCATGCCGTGAACTGCGCCCACTTCGTCCAGTTCCTGATCACCGGTCAATTGCCGCCGAGCGGTGATCACCGTCGTGGTGGGCGTGGATCCCTCGATCAGACTCCGGTCGGTGGAATCGCGATCACCGGGGAAGTGACATCGTGATCACGCTCATCCTCGTGTTCGTGGCGATTGCGGTCGGTTTCGTGGTGGGTCTGCGTCGAGGTCGATTCGAGGCTTCTCCGGTTACTCCGCCGGCCCGTGTTTCCGTGAACGAAGCGAAGGAAGACGACGATGATGTCATGCTCCAAGTGCGCGCGGCGCTCGACTCGTTGACGGTCGGAGTCGTGGTGGCGGCCGCGAATGGTGCGGTCGTGTTCCGCAACGTCTTGGCCCGTGGACTCACGGGGGCCGTGCACGCCGACGTGTTGGTGGACGAGGCGGTGGACGTGCACCTGCGGGGAGCTCTCGACGGCGACTCGCGTCGTCAGGTGTTGGATCTGTTCGGACCGCCGAGAAAGGTGGTGGCGGTTTCAGCCACCCCGCTGTCGACCGGTGGCGCGGTCGCCATGGTCGAGGACATCACCGAACGTTCGCTCGTCGACGCGGTGCGCACCGATTTCGTCGCCAACATCAGCCACGAGTTGAAGACCCCGGTGGGCGCGCTCGCGGTTCTGGCCGAGGCTTTGTCGGCCGAGGACGACCTCGATGTCATTCATCGACTGTCGGGCAAAATGGTCGATGAAGCTCTGCGCGTGGGTCGCACGATCGATGATCTGCTGGAATTGTCGCGTATCGAGTTGGGTGGCGAAGCGGTGAAGGACGCCGTCAGCGTGTCGATGGTCATCGCCGAAGCCGTCGATCGCACTCGACCGCTCTCCGAACGACGCGCCATCGACGTGTCCGCGTTGGAGGCCAGCGATCGGATGAAGGTGCTCGGTGATCGTCGCCAGTTGGTGTCGGCTCTCGGGAATCTGGTGGAGAACGCGGTCAAGTACTCCGAGCGCGGGGGCAAGGTGGAGGTGTCGGCTCGATCCGACGGTCAGTGGGTGGAGTTCAAGGTGCGGGACTACGGCCTCGGAATCCCGGCGCGTGACATCGATCGCATCTTCGAGCGCTTCTATCGCGTGGACCGGGCACGCTCCCGCGAAACGGGTGGAACCGGGCTCGGTTTGGCGATCGTGCGCCACGTGGCCACCAATCATGGTGGCGAAGTGTCGGTGACGAGCATCGAGGGAGAAGGCTCGACCTTCCTCCTGAAAGTGCCGGCGGCACCGGGGTTGGTCATGACGACGATGTCGGAAGCGGGATGAGGGACTGAACATGGGAATGCAAACCGTTCTGTTGGTGGAGGACGAGGAGAGCTTCATCGATGCCCTCACCGTGGGATTGAAGAAGGAGGGTTTCCGCGTCGAGGTCGCCCGCGACGGGATGGAGGCACTCAACAAGTTCGACGTCGTCCAGCCCGACGTGGTGCTCCTCGACGTGATGCTGCCGAGAATCTCGGGTATCGACGTGTGTCGACAGTTGCGCAAGAAGACGCAGGTCCCCATCATCATGGTGACGGCCAAGGGAGCCGAGATCGACACCGTCGTGGGACTCGAGGTCGGCGCCGACGACTACATCACCAAGCCGTATCACATGCGCGAATTGGTGGCCCGTATGCGTGCCGTTCTGCGCCGGGTGCCCAATGAAGCCACCGCTGGAATGGCCGATCTCGACGGCAACACCCTGGTGGTCGGAGAGGTCGTGCTCGATCCCGATCAGCACAAGGTGTTGGTGAGCGGTGTCGAGGTGGCCATGCCACTGAAGGAATTCGAATTGCTTCACATCCTGTTGGCGAACGCCGGTCGGGTGCTTCCCCGTCAGACTCTCATCGATCGCGTGTGGGGAACGGATTACGTCGGCGACACCAAGACGCTCGACGTGCACATCAAGCGGCTGCGCGCCAAGGTCGAGGACGATCCCGCCACCCCGACGCGCATCGTGACCATTCGTGGACTCGGCTATAAGTTCGAGCGGGTTCGGGTCTGAGTAAGGTCGATCCAGGTCCGTCGGCTCGGGCGGAAGGAACCGGTGCGGTGGTGCGGTTCACCTAATCTGTGGGCGTGAACGACGCGGCTTCCTCGAGTCTCCCGGGTCGGGGTCGGGGCGGTGGTTACGTGCCACCGCGGAATCAGCACCGTTTCGTCCCGTCGCCGTTCACCCGTTTGGTGCGTGTGCACGCCCTCATGGCCGCCGGCGAGGCGTCCATGGCGGTGGCCCTGGCCGACTCTCTCTTCTTGTCCATCACCCCGGGCGAGGCGCGGGGACGGGTTCTGTTGTTCCTGGCGGTCAGCTTCGCCCCCTTCCTGGTGCTCGGTCGCTTCATCGGTCCGGTGATCGACCGGATGCCCGGTGGCCGACGTCTGTTGATCGTTCTCATCGCCACTTTGCGCGCGGTCGTGATGTTGCTCATGGTGTCGCAACTCGACTCCTTGCTGTTGTTCCCCCTGGCGTTCCTCGCGATGGTGTTGAACAAGACCTACGGTGTTTCGAAGTCAGCGGTTTTGCCGTCGCTGTTGCGCGACGACAAGGACCTGGTGCAGTCCAATGCCCGTCTCGGAGTGACCGCTGGAGTGGTCGGATTTCTGGCGGCCATTCCGGCCGGCATTCTGAGCGCCGTCTCGCCAAAAGCGTCCTTGGTCTTCGGGTCGATCGTGTTCGTGCTGGCCACGTTGAACGCCATGAAACTGCCCCCACAATCGGTCACCACCGGTGAAATAGAGCAGTTGGAGATCGAGGAACTACGTCAGCCCAACGTCCTGATCGCGGTGTCGGCGATGAGCCTGGTGCGGGCCTCGGTGGGTTTCACCTTCTTCCATTTGGCTTTCTTCTTCGCCGACCATCCTCGTGTGGAGCGTCTGGACCTCGCTCCCAACGGCATGTGGTACCAGGTGCGCTACCACTTCGGTCCCCAATTCGGCACGATGTGGTTCGGTATCGCGGTCAGTCTGGCGGCCATCGGTTCGCTGCTCGGCAACCTGAGTGCCAAGCCGTTGAAGCGACTCAATCACGTGGAGAATCTGCTGATCGTCGCGCTCATTCTCATCGGCGGAGCCGGGTTGTTGACCGCGCTGACGTCGACGACGATCACCGCTCTCTTGTTGATGGCGATCGTGAACTATGCCGCCGCCATCGGCAACATGGCATTTGAATCGATCGTTCAACGGGATGCACCGGACGCGAACCGTGGTCGTGCTCTCGCCAACTACTACACCAAGTTTCAACTGATGTGGGTGTTGGCCGGCATCATCCCGGTGCTGTTGAAACTGCCCGGAGTGGTGGGCTTCGCGGTGGTGTCCTCGATCGGCTTCAGCGGCGGCCTCGTGTATTGGGTGAGCAATCGACAAGTGAGCAAGGGCCTCGAGCCGTCGTCGGTCGTGGCGCAGCTACGACAGCGTTTCAGTCGCCGCTGACGAATTCCATTCGCGCCAACCACAATCCGGGGGCCTCGAGTTCGGTGGGCGTGGGCAGACTCGCCGCGTTGGTGTAGAGCGGCGTCAGGCCGGTGACACCGGCGCGCTGAATGACACCGTCCACGAAGGCCCGCCCAGCCTCGACCCGGTGACGTTCGACGTGCACGCCGAGTAGCCGCTCGACGAACTTCGTTTCCTCGCCTCCGTCGACGCGCCGTCGACGCGCCGCCTCGGCGATGCGACCCGGATTTCCGAGAACCTTGGCCCCCACGAGGTCGGTCATGTAGTCGCTCCAACCGATAACCACCGACAGGACCGTGTCGAGACGCGGACGAAGTCGGTCCTGCTCCGGTGTGCGCACCGCGCCGAGCAACAACTCGGGGTCACCGAGGATTTGCTGCAACGACGCCATCATGTCGGTCGGGTCCGAGGACTCGATGGTCGACAACTTCTCGCTGATCGCGTGGGGGTCCGGCCGAAAGGCCGCCACGTGCGCCGAGACGAGGGAGTTGACGGCATCACGCACGTGTCCGAGTCCGTAGATCTGATGGGTGACGAACTCGCGCACGAGGGTCCACATGCGAACGTCGTCGATGGCGAGATCCCACTCGGTGGCGAATGAGTCGATGTTGTCGGCCAACAACGCCAAACGTGACCCCGTGGGTCGGGGGAGTGGCAGGTCGTACTGCCCGAGCGAACGTTTGGCGATGAGGCCCACCATCGAGCCCACCGTTATTCCCATGGTCATGGGGGCGAGCATGTTGGTGAGGTTGGCGAACATGCCGGCGAACGGATCGCCATCGGAACTCTCCGAATTCGATGCTGACGAACCCAACGCGGTGGCAAGGTCGGTGAACAGTGGGCGATAGTCGTCGAGAGTGCGTTGGGCCCACTGACCGGGAGTGACCATGTCGGGGACGACGTCGACGACGTTCGACACGTCGCCGATACCGGTACCCATGTGCACCTGCAAGGCGGCGATGCGCGCGAGATTCTCGAAGTCGATGCGCACTCGGGGGTCGATGTTGTTCTCGCTCCGGCCCCCGGTGGCGGTGGACAGGGCGATCTGGCGCGCGGTGTCCCATTGGATGGGCCCTTGACCCTGGAACATTTTCATCATGTCCCCGAACATTCCGCCGAACATTCCGCCGAACATCTTGCCGAACGGGTCGTCGCCGTCACCGGAGCCGAAATCGAACGGGCGGGGGACATCATCGGCCACGAACGCGAGCCTACGACCTGCGCCCCGATGTCGCCTGTCGGGCCCCGCGCGATGATCGGGGCGATCGGCAGGAAGTAGCGTTCCAGTCATGACCGCGATGGACGCCCCGCTCGACACGGCGGATCCGCGGACCGAGCGCGTGTCGGTGGTCGTCACGGGCGCGCTCTGGCCGCTGGGTCGACGGGTCGTTGAGCGTCTGTCGGCCTCCGGGCGATTCACGGTCACCGAGATTCAGCGCGGAGAGAACGCCATCGCAGGGCCGGTCGACGTTCTCGTCCATTTGGCTCCGGGTGACCACGACGCGTTGGCGGCCAGAGGTCGAAGCGCGGCGGTCGGAACACCCGAACTGTTGGCCGTGGCATCCGAACACGGCGTGCGTCACGTGGTGTTGTTGTCGTCGGCGATGGTGTACGGCGCCTGGCCCAACAACCCGGTTCCCATCACCGAGGACGCCGCGTTGCGTCCGGACTTCGGGTTTGCCTTCGCGCGTCAACTGGCGACGGTCGAACAGATGGTCGACGATTGGCGCGAGGCCGTGCCCGGTCGAACCACCTGCGTCCTTCGTCCCGTGCCGGCGATGGCCGCCGATGGCACCAGCAGCCTCGTGCGGGCGTTAGCCGCCGGCATGGGCGGACGTCTGGGTGAGGACGACGTGCCGGCCCAATTCCTGCACTTGGACGATCTGGCATCTGCCGTCGAGTTGGTCGTGGAGCGCGGCCTGGATGGCGTGTACAACGTGGCCCCGGACGGCCACGTCCCCGGATCACGCGTGCGCTCGCTGTGGGGGATGGCACCCCGTTTGCGTCTTCCCGATCGGGTGGCCGAAGTGGTGGCTGACCTGCGTTGGCGATTCCAGCGCGGTCCGATCCCGCCGGGCTTGCGTCCGTACGTGCGTTCACCGTGGTTGGTGTCGAACGGCCGTTTGCGCGCCGAAGGTTGGGTTCCGACGGTCACCAACGAGCAGGTCTTCGTGGAGGGGACCGATGCCAAGTGGTGGACGATGCTCACTCCGAAGCGTCGCCAGGAGTTGGCGCTCGGGGCCATGATCATCTCCGTCGTGGTCGGAACCATCTCGCTCGGTGTGTGGTTGCGACGTCGTCTGCGCGCGCGTTAGTCGTCTTCGACTCCATCGAGGAGTCCCTCGATGTCCTCGATGGGAACGAAACACGGTGTCGACGTTTCTTCCGTGTACAGGCCCATCAACCTGCCGGATCCGTCGAAGACCGGGGCGCCTTCGGTGACGTGGGCCTCGGTGGTCGCCACACGGGACAGGATGATCAGTCCGTCCGCGGTGCGTTCGCCGACTCGGAAGAACCCACCGGCACCATCGGCCACGAAGACATCCTGTCCCGTGGCCACCTCGGCCAAGGGCGGCAGTTCACCCGTGCCCGCCCCGAGGCGCTCGTCCACGCGGAGCACCGCCAAATGGAGCTGTTCGTCGGACATCACGACGTTCGCGGTCCGACGACTTCCATCGCGGGAATCGATCGTGATGATCTCGCCGGACTCGACGGCTGCCCAGGTGGTGATGATGAGGGAACCGTCGCCGACGACCATCCCCATGTGGTCCCGCGTTCCGTCGCGCACCAATTCGACCACTTCCACCGATCGATTGGTGAGTTCGATCACGCCGACGGCGTCGGTCTCGGCGGTTCGAGGTTGCACCATCACCACCAAACCCAACAGCATCAGGCATCCGGCGCCGATCGAGAAGAGCAACAGACCTCGGCCGGTTCGTCCGATGTCGGGTCGTTGCTCCACGCGCACGGTGTGGGCGGCGAAACCGAGCTCGGACGGATGGCGCCAGACGCGCTCGTGTTGTGGTTGAGGCGCCGGAGGTAGGGCGTCGTCCTCGTGCTGGCTCACGAAAAGGTGAGGTTAGTGAGCCGAGGCGCGTTGGTGTCGTCGGGCGAGCCTGATGGCGCGGGCCAACCGCTACGATTCGGTCGTGATCTCCGAGCGGACGACCGACGACTGGTTCGCCATCGGGGACGAGCCCTTGGCGGTCGGGGCCTTGTACGAATGGGCGGTACGGCCGGACTGTGGTGCCGTAATCGTCTTCTCCGGGACGGTGCGTGATCATGCGATCGAGGGTGACGAGGTGCGCGACGGGGTCACCCATCTCGAGTACGAGGCCTACGCGTCCGAGGTGATCCCCAGTTTTCGGGAGATCGCGTCCGAGGCTCGCCGACGCTGGACCGATCTCGGACGCATCGCACTCCATCACCGAACCGGACGCATCGAGTTGGGTGAGAGTTCGGTCATCGCGGTGGTGTCCGCCGCGCACCGTCCCGAGGCTTTCGCCGCGGCCCGGTTCGCGATCGATGCCCTCAAGGCCGGTGCTCCCATCTGGAAGCACGAGACCTGGAAAGGTGGGAGCGATTGGGGAACCGGTGCGACGCCGGTGACGGCTCCCGCCGACGTGTCGACCGCGACCGATGGAGTGGTGGCCTGATGGTCGCCGTGCTCGTCGCCGTTCTGGTGTTGTGTTCGATCGTGGTGCTCGGTGTGGCGGCGAGTCGTCGCACTCCGGCCAGCGACGACAATGTCGAAGACTTCCGACGACACCTGAGTGCGCTCTCGCCCGAGGCTCGTCGGGCCGTGGTCGATCGGCCCGTGCCGTTGACCGGTATCGACGATGTCGTCGACAGTGACGATCCGGAGGAAACCCATGGCCCGTGACCTCGCGATCGACCTCGGAACGGCGAACACCTTGGTGTACATGAAGGGCCGCGGGATCGTGCTGAACGAGCCGTCGGTGATCGCCCTCAATCGTCAGACGGGTGAGGTGTTGGCCACCGGGCACGAGGCGTGGCACATGATCGGACGAACCCCCGGCTACATCGTGGCGGTGCGCCCCTTGCGCGGTGGAGCCATCACGGACTTCGACGTGACCGAACGAATGATTCGACTGCTTCTACAACGCGTGGGTGTGAGTCGCTTCACCCGGCCCAAGGTGGTCATTTGCGTTCCGTCGGCCATCACCGAGGTCGAGCGCCGTGCCGTCACCGACGCGGCGCGTCGCGCCGGGGCCGCCGATGCACAGTTGATCGAACAACCCATGGCCGCCGCGATCGGCGCGCAACTTCCCATCGACGAGCCGGTGGGCAACATGGTGATCGACATCGGTGGTGGCACCAGCGAGACCGCGGTCATCAGCCTCGGCGGGATCGTCGCGTTGGAGGCGGTGCGAGTCGGAAGTTTCGACATCGACGCGGCGATCCAGAACTACGTGCGTCGCGAACACGGCATCGCCATCGGCGAGCGCACCGCCGAAGAGATCAAGAAGGCGATCGGGTCGGCCGCGCCTACCCCCGACGAAGTCGAGGCCGAAGTCAGTGGCCGGGATCTCATGATGGGTCTGCCCAAGACCGTCGTGCTCACGCCCGAGGAGATCCGGTACGCGATCGACGACGTCGTCACGCAGATCGTGCAGTCGGTTGTGCGCTGTCTCGCCAAGGCGCCCGCGGAACTGGCGCAGGACTTCTTGGTTCGCGGCATGTACTTGGTCGGGGGTGGTGGCCTGCTTCGGGGTTTGGCCGATCGCATTCAACGTGAGACGCAGGTGCCGGTGTTGATGTCGAACATGCCCCTCGAGGCCGTCGTGCTCGGGGCCGGACACTGCATCGAGAATTACGATGCTCTGAAGCGCATGTTCATGGGTCAGCGCCGCTGACGGGCGCGCGTTCCCGACTCGTCAGACGGGTACGACCGGCACCACCGGACCGTCCTGCGACAACACCCACAGTTCTCCGGAGGCGTCGGCGAGGACGCCGACCGCGCGCGAGACCGTGCCGAGGATCGTGGTGCCGCACGTCGCGCGCGCGTCATCGAAGCACGTGGCGATCACCTCTCCGGTGCACCAGTCGGCGTACACGAACCAGGTTCCCGACACGTCGATGCTCTCTCCGCGATACACCGCACCACCCGAGACGGAGCAACGGCCGTCCGTGTGTCGGTACTCGAGCACCGGTCGCACGGGGGAGTAACGGGCGTCGGCGGAGGCTTGATCGGGGTTGAAGACGGCATTGCCTTCGAGATGACTCCAGCCGAAACTGACACCGTCGATCGCGGATCGGGCGACGACGTTGATCTCCTCGATCTCGCTCTGGCCGACGTCGGCGATCCAGAATTCGTCGGTGTTCGGGTCGAGGAACACCCGCCAGGGGTTGCGAAGTCCGATGGCGACAACCTCGCCGGTTCCCCAGCGCCCGTCTTCTTCGGACATTCGGATCACCTTGCCCAACGGGTGGACGGGGTTCAGCGCGAGCCGCTCGGGGTCGCCTCCCGAACCGCCGTCGCCGTTGAACACCCAGAGGCTGCCATCGGCCCACACGATCTCGCCGCCGTTGTGGTTCGGGTACGGCTGCTCGAGAAAATAGATGCTGGTGCGCGAGGATTCGTCGAATGAGCCGTTGGTGCGTAGGTAGTACTGGTCAACGTTCGTGTGGCCGTCGAGGTCGGTGTAGTTCACGAACGCGCGCGCACCGTCGAAGGAGAAAGCCAGACCCAATAACCCGCGTTCCCCCTCGGCGCGCGTGAGGTCGCTCATGTCGAGAGCGAGCGGTCCCCTCGTTCCGTCGGGGTTCATCATCGACACCACTCCGGTTCGCTCGACCAGATAGTCGGTCGGCGTGGCACCGGGAGCGAAACGCGACGCGATGTCGACCGGCTCGGTCCAGCCGGTCGCCGGCTCGCCGAGCGTCGCGGAGAACAGGGGCTCGATCTCCGGACCGGAGTCGCTCGACGAGGTCTCCACCGTGGTCGACGAAGTGGCCGGGGACACCTCGGATCCGACGTCGGGATCGGCACTCTGCACCGATCCGCATGCGACCAAGAGAACCGCGCCGAGAACGGGGACGAAGCGCGACCGAATCACGAGCGTTCGCGACGGATGAGACCCTCTTGGACGACGGTGATCGCCAGATGTCCGTCGTGGGTGAAGATCGAACCGGTGGCCAGACCCCGAGCGCTCGACGTGCTGGGTGTCATCTGGTCGTAGAGCAACCATTCGTCGGCGCGGAACGGACGATGGAACCACATGGCGTGGTCGAGGCTGGCCATCTGCAACCCGCTGTCGGACCAATTGAGGCCATGGGGGAGCACCGTGGTGTCGAGCAAGGTCATGTCACTGGCGTAGGTGACGATGCAGGCGTGCAACGTGGGGTCGTCGGGCAGTCGGCCGTCGGCGCGCAACCACACCGACTGTTGCATCGTGGGAACGCGCGAGCGCGACATGGGGTCGCCCTGCACGTAACGAATGTCGATGGGTCGGGGACGCTCGTACCACTCGCCGAGCAGATGCTTGTGCGGTGCCATGCGCGTCTTGAAGTCTGGCAACGTGTCCGCCGCCGGGACATCGGGCATGTCGACCTGGTGCGACAAGCCCTCCTCGGGGGCGTGGAAGCTGGCCTGCAGGTTGAAGATGGCCTGACCGTGTTGGATGGCCACGACGCGACGCGTGGTGAAGCTCTTGCCGTCGCGGATGCGGTCGACGTCGTAGAGGATCGGGGCCATCGGATCGCCGGGACGCAGAAAGTAGGCGTGCAACGAGTGAACCCGACGGTCGCGGTCATCGACGGTCCGTGAGGCCGCCACCAGCGCCTGTCCGGCGACCTGTCCGCCGAAGACGCGTTGACGGTTCTCCTGGGGCGATCGTCCGCGGAAGATGTTGACCTCGATGGGCTCCAGATCCAGCAGGGAAATGAGGTCGTCCAGAGCGTCGAAGTCCGAGTCACCGGGGGCGGGAGGAACCATGGACTCATCTTGGCACGAACTCGGCTGGGAGACGCCTTCATCGAGGGCGGTAAGGTGCGGCCGTGGCACTTCTCCCTTTGAACCCCGATGAACTCCTGTCCACCACCCGAGCCGTCCGCAAGCGCCTCGACTTCGACAAGCCGGTCCCCGACGATTTGATCCGCGAGTGCGTGTCCCTGGCGATGCAGTCGCCCTCGGGCTCGAACAGCATGACCATGCAGTTCCTGGTCGTGAAGGACGCGGCCAAGCGCAAAGCCATCGGTGAGGTCTACCGCGAGTGTTTTTCGATCTACCAACAGATGGATGGCGTCTACATCCGTACCATCGACAAGGGCGACGAACTGTTGAACAAGCAACAGCAGCGCTCGGCCGACTCCGCCGACTATCTCGCCGATCACATGGGTGACGCCCCGGTGCTGGTGATCCCGTGCAGCGTGGGCGGTCGCACCGACGCCACCGGTGGTCTCGGCATGATGGTGTCGTCGGTGATGGCGAACATTCTGCCGGCCATGTGGAGTTTCATGCTCGGTGCCCGTGCGCGCGGACTGGGTACCGCCTGGACCACGGTGCACCTGATGCAGGAACAGCGGGTCGCCGACATCCTCGGCATCCCCTTCGACACGGTGCAGCAGGTGTGCCTGTCGCCGTTGGCCTACACGAAGGGCACCGACTTCAAGGCGGCGGTTCGTCCGGCGGCCGACACCATCATCCACTGGGACACCTGGTGATTTCGGGGCGGCTCCGCGAAGCCGCCCTCGCCGCTGTCGGTTTCATGCCTCCCGACGAGGGAGACGCGCTGCACGAAGCCGCTTTGGCGGCGGGACGCGACGTGCCCGATTCGGTGTTTCTCGAGGTTGGTTCGTACTGCGGACGTTCCACCATCTGGCTGGGTGAGGCGGCGCGCCTGTCGGGGACCGTGTTGTTCGCCGTGGATCACCATCGAGGCTCGGAGGAGAATCAACCGGGTTGGGAATGGCACGATCCGACCCTGGTCGACCCCGCGGTGGGCAAGATGGACACGCTGCCGTTCTTCCGACGCACGGTTCACGACGCCGGACTGGAGGAGCACGTCATCGCCGTGGTGGGTCAATCACCCAAAGTGGCCCGACGATGGACGACACCGCTGGCGTTCCTGTTCATCGACGGCGGACACGGCATCGAGCCGGCGCGTTTGGATCACGAACTGTGGACGCCGCACGTCGCGCCCGGGGGAACACTCGCGATTCACGACGTGTTCCCCGACCCGGCCGACGGAGGTCGTCCACCGTACGAGCAGATTTATCTGCCGGCGTTGCGGTCAGGGCGTTTCGTCGAGACCTCGGCCACCGGAAGTTTGCGCATCCTGCGTCGCGTGGCCTGAGTCGAGTTGGCGGATCAGCGCGGGCGTTGTGACGCGCGGAGGCCAGCCCAGGCCAGATCGCTCACTTGCTTCGCGATCAACTCGGGATCGAAGTCACCACCCAGACGAATGAGTCGCCGCGAGACACCTTCGGACAGCCCGACGATGGCGTGAGCCAACGTGCGTCGATGTTCGGCGTCGATGTCGGCGGTGATGAGCGGTTCGATGACGTCGGCGATCATCGACGTGAAGCGTCCGGCCGCCTCGCTGAACTCGGCGTCGCGACGCGAACCACCTCCGAAGAGCAACTGGAACGCGTCGTTGTCCTCGTGGACCCACTGGAAGTAGGCGATGAACCCCAACTCGGTGCGTCGTCGACCCTCGGTGGCGGCGATGCGCGGATCGGTGACCGCGGTGAGCAGACGCGCCCCGGCTTCCTCGATGAGGGCGAGGTACAACTCACGCTTCGATGCGAAGTGTTGATACAGAACGGGCTTGGTGATTCCGGCGGCGTCGGCCACATCGTTCATCGACGTCTGGTGGTAACCCTGTCGGGCGAACACGTCCATTGCGACGGTCAACAGTTGTTCGCGTCGCTCGGCGGCCGGCAATCTCATCGACATCACCCCACACGGTACTCGCCGACCCACGACACCGCCGATGGCCGGAATCAGATACCTCGGGATCGGTCGTCCTTCTCGGCGGCCTTCACGGCGTAGCCGAGCACGATGGCCGGAGCGAGCAGGATCGATCCCAAAACCAATGACACCGTGATGGCCGTGACGATCGGACCCTTGAAACCGAAGGCGAAGGCCATCACGAACAGTGCGATGGCCATTGCGTACAGCAGGTACCCGATTCGGTTGGCCAGCAGAGTCCACTTGGCGATGCGGGCTCGGCGTTCGCGGACCGGGTCTGACGACGGAGTGTTCACCCCTGAACAATGCTGCACGGACGACGGCCCGTGCCAATCCTGACGATTACGGTGATCGCGTGGCTGTTCACCTGACATGGAACGCAGACGTCTGCTCCATTCGCATCGACCGTCCGGACAAGCGCAACGCCGTCGATTTGGCGACGTTGCACGAGATCGCCGCGGCCCAATCGGAAGCCGCCGCGAAACGCGCGCGGGTGATCGTGCTCTCGGGTGAACCACCGGCTTTCTGTAGCGGTGCGGATCTGGGTGGCGTCGAGTTGGGGGAATTCACCGACACCCTTCTGTCGGTGTTGCGCGGCTTCGGCGAGTTGGGTGGCATCACCCTGGCCGCGGTCGAAGGGGCCGCACTGGGAGCAGGGTCGCAGTTGGCCGCTGCCTGTGATCTGCGCATGGCGTCGGCGAACGCTCGATTCGGAGTGCCGGCCGCGAAGCTGGGTCTGGCCGTCGACACGTGGACCGTGGCTCGTCTCGGCCGTGAAGCCGGCTGGAGTGTCGCGCGGCGGATGCTGATCACCGGCGAAGCCATCGCCGCCGCCGACTTGTTGGGCGGTTTCGTCCACCGACTCGGTGCGTGGAGCGAGGCCATGGAGTGGGCCGAGGAATTGAGTGCGGTGGCGCCGCTGACGGTGAGGGCGCACAAGTTGGCTCTCGAGCGCCTGTTCTCATCGGTGGCCGACGGCGCGCAGAATCCGTCGATGGACGAGGTGGAGCGAGCGCGATTGGCGGCTTGGAAGAGCGATGACGCCGTCGAGGGACGAGCTGCGTTCATGGAGAAGCGAGCGCCACGTTTCCGTGGTCAGTGATGAACGCTACGCGCGTCGACGATCGCGCGATCGCACGGAGAAGTAGACCCGCACGAAGATGATCGTCATGCCGCCGAGCATGATGCCGAACAATGTCAACTGTTGCCAACCACCGCGATCACCGGGGCTGGTGGGCTCGCGACCACAACCGGGCAACGGGTTGGAACTGATGCAGGTTGTCAGGTCCCGCTCGAGGTCCAGGAAGTCGTTGACCGTGTCGGGTGTGACGGGAATCGACGTCGAGGATTCCGGAACAGTCGGGTCCGGCGGTGTCGACGCTGACACCGTGGGGGTGCCGACGGAGATCGCCACCAGAGCGACCACGATCGAGACAGCGCGGGGAACGAAAGGCACGTTCTCATCGTTCCACGCGCGCGCGCCGATCCTCCAGTTGGTGGTGCGGACTACGCTGTGACAGTGACCTCGCGCAGCACCGTTCTCGTCGTCGATTTCGGTGCTCAGTACGCCCAACTCATCGCCCGCCGGGTGCGCGAGCATCGCGTCTACTCCGAGATCGTTCCCCATTCCATGTCGGCGGCCGACATGGCGGCAAAGTCGCCGACGGCCATCATCCTGTCGGGTGGCCCCAAGAGCGTCCACGTCGATGGTGCGCCCGCGCTCGACCCTGCGGTGTACGACCTCGGGGTGCCCGTCCTGGGTATCTGTTACGGCGCGCAGTTGATCGCCCACCAACTCGGTGGCGAGGTGGGTCGCGGGTCGCGTGGTGAGTACGGACGCACGCACATGTCGCGTATCCCCGGATCGGACTCCACCTTGCTGGTGGGTGACATCCCCGATGAACAAGACGTGTGGATGAGTCACTTCGACGCCATCTCGCGGGTTCCCGACGGGTTCGTGGCCACGGCCAGCACCCCTGACGCTCCGGTGGCCGTGCTCGAGAACCCCGATCGTCGCATCTGGGGCGTGCAGTACCACCCCGAGGTGGTGCACTCGCCGTTCGGCGCGAATGTGTTGCGTCGCTTCCTCCACGATCTGGCCGTCTGCGACACGTCGTGGACCATGGGCTCGGTCATCGACGAGCAGGTGGCTCTCGTTCGCGAACAAGTGGGCGACAAGCGCGTCATCTGTGGGTTGTCCGGTGGTGTCGACTCCGCGGTGGCGGCCGCCCTCGTGCACAAGGCCATCGGCGCGCAACTCACCTGCGTGTACGTCGACACCGGTTTGATGCGCAAGAACGAGAGTGACCAAGTCGTCGAGACGTTCAAGCGCAATCTGGGTATCGAACTGATCCATGTCGATGCCGGCGCGCAGTTCTTCGAGCGTTTGAAGGGCGTCACCGAACCCGAGACCAAACGCAAGATCATCGGCGAGTTGTTCGTGCGGGTGTTCGAACAACACACCGGTGGTGTCACCGACGCCGAGTTCCTGGTGCAGGGAACCTTGTACCCCGACGTCATCGAGAGCGGTGGCAGCGACGGCACGGCGGCGGTCATCAAGAGTCATCACAACGTGGGTGGTTTGCCCGAGGACATGACGTTGCGCTTGGTCGAACCGCTGCGCTCGTTGTTCAAGGACGAGGTGCGTCGTCTCGGACTCGAGTTGGGGCTGCCCGACGAGATCGTGTGGCGCCAGCCGTTCCCGGGCCCGGGTCTGGGCGTGCGCATCATCGGCGAGGTCACCCCCGACAAGGTGGCGTTGTTGCAGGACGCCGACTTCATCGTGCGCGAGGAGATTCGTCTGGCCGGCCTGGAGCGCGACATCTGGCAGGCCTTCGCCGTGTTGCCCGACATCCGCTCCGTCGGCGTGATGGGCGACGAGCGCACCTACGCCCACCCCATCATCATTCGCGCCGTCACCAGTGACGATGCGATGACCGCTGATTGGGCGCGTCTGCCCTACGACCTGCTCGAGTGCATGGCCAGTCGCATCATCAACGAGGTCCCCGGGGTGAACCGGGTGGCCTACGACATCACGTCGAAGCCCCCCGGGACAATCGAATGGGAATGAGATCGTCGAGCACGAATGGGAATGAGATCGTCGAGCACGAATGGGAATGAGATCGTCGAGCACGAATGGGAATGAGATCGTCGAGCACGAATGGGAATGAGATCGTCGAG
>Ga0169931_10001303_pt1 | contig 41210 bp, 35 predicted proteins | sample Kivu_15m_20L_FD_129675 | JGI IMG/M metagenome (GOLD analysis project Ga0169931, IMG submission 129675) | Freshwater microbial communities from Lake Kivu, Western Province, Rwanda to study Microbial Dark Matter (Phase II) - Kivu_15m_20L... | ecosystem: Environmental > Aquatic > Freshwater > Lake... | reverse complement strand
GCCCAGCTCGGCGAGATCCTGCTCGTGAACTTCCAGAACGAGTGGCAGATCTTCGGCGCCGACGGCATCCCCTTCCTGGCTGACAGCTACGACGAGGCTGTCAAGCTCTGGCGCGTGCAGCGGCCCATGCTCGAGAAGAAGCTCGCCGAGCAGGGCATGGTGGTGCTGTACGCCGTGCCCTGGCCCCCGCAGGGCATCTACGTGAACAAGCCCATCAACTCCGCGGCGGACCTGCGCGGCGTGAAGTGGCGCGCCTACAGCCCGTCCACTGCGCGCATCGCCGAGCTCGTCGGCGCCCAACCGGTCACCGTGCAGGCGGCCGAGCTGACCCAGGCCATGGCCACGGGCGTGGTGCAGAGCTACATGTCCAGCGGCTCCACCGGCTTCGACACCAAGACCTACGAGCACATCAAGTACTGGTACGACACCCAGGCCTGGCTGCCGAAGAACGCCGTCATCATGAACAAGCGCGCTTTCGACGCGCTGGACAAGCCCACCCAGGACGCGGTGTTGAAGGCCGCCGCCGACGCCGAAGTGCGCGGCCTGGCCGCGAGCAAGCGCGCCAACGGCGAGACGCTGGACAAGCTGCGCGCCAACGGCATGCAGATCCTGCCGCCCTCGGCCCAGTTGAAGGCCGACATGACCAAGGTCGGGGACGTGATGGTGCGCGAGTGGCTCGAGAAGTCCGGAGCCGAGGGCAGGCAATTGGTGGACGCCTTCCGCCGGTAAACGCCGTCCGGCGGCAACCGCTCGGCCCACAGTTGCCCCACGAGCGTGCGCAAGCTCCTGGACACCCTGTACGACAGCGCCGCCTGGCTGGCGGCGCTGTGCATGGTCGGCCTGTTGGCGATGGTGCTCACCTCCATCGTCAGCCGGCTCCTGCACGTGCACGTGCCCGGCACCGACGCCTATGCCGGCTACCTGATGGCCGGCGCAGGCTTCCTGGCGCTGGCGCACACCCTCAAGCGCAACGAGCACATCCGCGTGACGCTGCTGCTGACAGCCCTGCGCGGCCGGGCGCGGCGCGCGCTCGAGATCTGGGCCCTGGGCGCGGCCACGCTGCTGGCGGCCCTGGGCGCCTTCTACAGCGTGCGCCTGTCCTGGCAGTCGCACCAGTTCAACGACATCTCCACCTCCAACGACGCGACGCCGCTGTGGATCCCGCAGATCGCCATGGCGGCGGGCAATCTGATCCTGTTCATCGCCTTCGTCGACGAATTCGTGCTCGAGCTGCGCGGCCGGCGCGCGCATGCAGCGCCGGACGAAGCCACGCGCAACGAGTGAGGCGTCCGCTACCGCCATGTCCGACATCGGCATCACCGCGCTGCTCGTCGTCTCGCTGTTCCTGATCCTGGGCAGCGGGGTCTGGATCGGGCTCACGCTGTCGGGCGTGGCCTGGATCGGCATGCAGCTCTTCAGCTCGCGCCCGGCCGGCGACGCGATGGCCGTCACGATCTGGGGCTCGGCCTCGAGCTGGACGCTCACTGCCCTGCCCCTGTTCGTGTGGATGGGCGAGATCCTGTTCCGCACCCGGCTGAGCCAGGACATGTTCCGCGGCCTCGCGCCCTGGATGCAGGCCCTGCCCGGGCGCCTGCTGCACGTCAACGTGGCCGGCTGCACCATCTTCGCCGCCGTCTCGGGCTCGAGCGCGGCCACCTGCGCCACCATCGGCAAGATGAGCCTGCCCGAGCTGGCGCGCCGCGGCTACCCGGACGGCATCGCCATCGGCTCGCTGGCCGGCGCCGGCACGCTGGGGCTGCTGATCCCGCCGTCCATCATCATGATCGTCTACGGCGTCACGGCCGAGGTCTCGATCTCGCAGCTCTTCATCGCCGGCGTCCTGCCGGGGCTGATGCTGGCCGGGCTGTTCTCGGGCTACCTGATGTTCTGGGCCTGGCGTCACCCGCAGCTCGTGCCGCCGGCCGATGCACCACTGAGCCTGGGCCAGAAGCTGCGCGAGTCGCGCCACCTGATCCCGGTCATCGGGCTGATCCTGGGCGTGCTCGGCAGCATCTACAGCGGCATCGCCACCGCCACCGAGGCCGCCGCCGTGGGCGTGGTGGGCGCGCTGGTGATCTCGGGGCTGCAGGGCTCGCTCAACTGGGCCACGTTCAAGGAGTCGCTGCTGGGTGGCGTGCGCCTGTACTGCATGATCGCGCTGATCCTCGCGGGCGCGGCCTTTCTGACGCTGAGCATGGGCTACATCGGCCTGCCGCGCCACCTGGCCGAGTGGATCGCGACGCTCGGGCTGTCGAAATTCGAGCTGCTGTTGGCGCTGATGCTGTTCTACATCCTGCTCGGCTGCTTCCTCGACGGCATCTCGATGGTGGTGCTGACCATGGGCGTGATCATGCCCACGGTGCAGAAGGCCGGGATCGACCCGCTGTGGTTCGGCATCTTCGTCGTCATCGTCGTCGAGATGGCGCAGATCACGCCCCCGGTGGGTTTCAACCTCTTCGTGATGCAGGGCATGACGCAGCGCGACATCGGCTGGATTGCGCGCGTGACCTTCCCCTTCTTCCTGCTGATGATCGCCGCGGTGGGCCTGATCTACCTGTTCCCGGGCATCGTCACGGCGCTGCCCAGGCAGATGATGGGCTGAGGCCTGAGCGCCGGCCGGGGCAGCCCGGCCGCCAGCGGCGCTCAGCGCGCGAGCGCGCGCTCCACCGCCCGCGCGGCCATGGTCGAGATCATCGCGGCGCGGTAGGCGGCGCTGGCGTGCAGGTCGTCGTTCAGGCCCTCGGGGTCGAGCTTGACGGCCTGTGCCGCAGCCGGCGTGAACGAGGCTTCGAGCGCCGCCTCCAGCGCCGTCTCCCGGTAGACGCTGGCGCGCGCGCCGGTCACCGCCACGCGCACGCCGCCGGCGGTGCGGGCGACGAACACGCCGACGATCGCGAAGCGCGAGGCCGGCTGCCTGAGCTTCAGGTAGGCCGCCTGCGGCGCCAGCGGGAAGGTCACCTCGGTCAGCAACTCACCGGGCTCGAGCGCCGTCTGGTAGATGCCGGTGAAGAAGTCCGCCGCGGCAATGGCGCGCCGGTCGGTGTGCAGGGTCGCGTCCAGCGCCAGCACGGCGGCCGGGTAGCAGGCCGCCGGGTCGGCGTTGGCCAGCGCGCCGCCGAGCGTGCCCATGCTGCGCACGGCCGGGTCGCCGATGCCCTCGGCCAACTCGGCCAGTGCCGGCAGCGCGCGCCGCACTTCGGCGCTGGCGGCGACGTCGGCGTGGCGCGCCATCGCGCCCACCACGACCTGCCCGCCTTCGACCCGGATGCCGGTCATCCCGTCGATGCCGCCCAGGTCGACCAGGCGCTCCGAGGCGGACATGCGCAGCTTCATCGCCTGCACCAGGCTCTGGCCGCCGGCCAGGTAGCGCGCATCGCCCTCGCAGGCGGCCAGGGCGTCGGCGCGGGTGGCGGGGCGCTGGTAGTCGAAGCGGTACATGCGGTCAGGCTCCTGGATCGGGCGGGCGTGGGGGTGATTGTGGCAGCGGCAGCCGGGAACGCGCCAGGCGGCCGGATCAAACCGCGCAGGAGCGGAAGCCGCAGAACAGATCGTCGCGCAGCGGCTCGGCATAGCGCCGGGCCGCCGGGTGCGCCGCACGCGGAACGGTCCATGACGAGGCGCCGCGCAGCACACCCCAGCCCGGGCGCGGCTGCGGCGGGGAGAAGCCGGCGACCTGTGCGTCGGCGCCACCCGGGTAGGGCCGGGCGCCGTTGAGCGTCCACTCCCACACATCGCCCCAGACCCAGCCGCGCGAGGCGGCGGTGGCGCGCGCACGCTCCCACTCCGATTCGGCCGGCAGGCGGCGCCCGGCCCAGCGGCACCAGGCCTCGGCCTCGTGCAGCGTCACGTGGGCCACCGCCTGCCCGGCCGGCAGGCGCTGCAGGCGGCCGCGGCGCTCGGCCACCACCGCGCCGCGCGTCTGCTCCACGCCGCGCGGCACGCGCCGGCCCTGGGCCTGCACCCAGGCCCAGCCCGATTGATCCCACCAGCGCGCCTCGTCGTAGCCGCCATCCTCGACGAACTCGACATAGTTCGCCCAGGAGACGGGCTGGGCGTCGATCTCGCACTCCGGCACCGGCACGGTGTGCCGCCAGCGCTCGTTGGGCGGCACCAGCCCGCCCGGAGGGGAGCCCAGGTGGGCCGGACCGGCCGGCAGCCACAACGGCTCGCGCGGCACGCGCGCCGGTGCCGGGCCGGCGGGCGCCACCGCCTCGCCGGGCTCGACCCCCAGCCACTGCGCCGCCTCGGCCAGGCGCTCGGCCAGCCGGTCCTCGTGCAGCAGCGCAAGGCGGTAGACGTGCAGGCCCGCGTCGTCGTCCGCCGCCGATTCCAGCAGTTGCAGCGTCAGCTCCAGCGTGTCGGCGAGGTAGCGCCGCACCGTGTCGGGCTCCGGGATGGACGCGGTGGCATCACCGGGCAGCGCGAACCAGGCGTCGGCCTTGGGCTCGATCGAGGGCAGGCGCGGCAGCGCGGCACCCGCAGCCTCGCCCTGGGCGCGCTGCACGTGGCGCGCGATCCAGTGCTCCTGGAACCAGCCCGCCCGGCCGATGCAGCACCACGGCCGGTGCAGGCTGCCCTCGCCGCCCTGCCAGCACCCGGCGCCCTCGAAGGCGGCCAGCCAGCGCAGCGTGCGGTTGCGCGCATCCATCAAGGCCAGCGAGAGCTCGTCACGGCCGGCCCGACGCTCCGCCACGGGGTCGTGCAGGGCGGGCGCGGTACGCAAGAGCGCCGTCACGAACTTCCGGCCGACCCGGTGGCAAGGCCTGCGGTCGGGTTCACGTCCGCTCGATGCGGGCGTAGGCGCTGTGGTTGTGGATGGACTCGAAGTTCTCGACGTCCACCGTGTAGCGGCCCACGCGCGCATCGGCCTCCAGGCGCAGCGCGACGTCGCGCACCAGGTCCTCGACGAACTTCGGGTTCTCGTAGGCGCGCTCGGTCACCCACTTCTCGTCGGCACGCTTGAGCATGGGCCAGATCTCGCTCGAGGCGCTGTCCTCGGCAAAACGCACCAGCTCGTGCCAGGCCAGCGGCTGCCGCGGCTCGACGCGCATCGTCACGCGCGAGCGCTGGTTGTGCGCGCCGTAGTCGGAGATCTCCTTCGAGCAGGGGCACAGGGTCTTGACCGGCACGCCGACCTCCATCCACACCGCCGTCTGCCCGGCGCGAGTCTCGGAGATCCAGCGGCCTTCGTAGTCGAGCAGGCTCGCCAGCCCGGAGACAGGCGCGCGCTTGCGCAGGAAGAAGCTGAACGCGGCCTCGATCCGGCCCTCGGTGGCGTCCAGGCGCTCGAGCATGGCCGCGTGGCGCTGCGCCAGGATGAGCGCGTCCAGGGGCACGTCCAGCGCATCCAGCCAGGCGATGAAGCGCGACATGTGCGTGCCCTTGCGCTCGGCCGGCAGCGCCACGTCCAGCGTCCACAGCGCGGCCGTCGTCTGCACCGCGCCCGCCACCTGCAGTTGCAGCGGGTAGCGCACGTCCTTGATGCCCACGCGCTGGATCGCCACCCGTCGGTGGTCGGCGGAGCCCTGCGTGTCGGGGATGTGGAGGGCGTCGGTGAGGTTGGTCATCGGGCGAGAGGATGCCACCGATCGCGCAGCCTGGCGTTCGGTCGGTTGAATCGCCGCGTTCGATCGGGCTGGAGGGCGTGCAGGGTCTTCAAGCGGCGCGGGCCTCGGCTCGAGCGGACAGGTCGGCTGCGGCCGAAAGCGCCCCGAAGCGTTCGAGGATCGCCCGCTCGATGCCGGCGGCGTCGAGCCCGCAGGCGGCGAGCAGCTTGCCCGGGTCGCCGTGCTCGATGAAGCGGTCGGGCAGGCCGAGTTGCAGCAGGGGGCGCTCCAGACCGGCGGCCGCCAGGGCCTCGGCCACGGCGCTGCCGGCGCCGCCCATGACGCTGCCCTCCTCGAGGGTGACGACGGCGTCGTGGCCGCGCGCCAGCTCGCAGGCCAGCGCCACGTCCAGCGGCTTGATGAACTTCATGTCCGCCACCGTCGCATCCAGCGCCTGCGCGGCGGCCAGTGCGGGGTGCAGCAGGGTGCCGAAGGCGAGGATGGCGATGCGGCGCCCGCGCCGCCGCACCTCGCCCCGCCCCCAGGGCAGGGCCTCGAGCGCCGGCTCGACGCTGGCGCCCACGCCGGCGCCGCGCGGGTAGCGCACCGCCGCCGGGCCGTCGTGGCGGAAGGCGGCGGTCAGCGCCTTGCGGCACTGGTCTTCGTCCGAGGGGGCGATGAGCGCGACGTTGGGCACGCAGCGCAGGTAGGCGATGTCGTAGGCGCCGGCGTGCGTGGCCCCGTCGGCGCCGACGAGGCCGGCGCGGTCGAGCGCGAACATCACCGGCAGGTTCTGGATCGCGACGTCGTGGATGAGCTGGTCGTAGCCGCGCTGCAGAAAGGTGGAGTAGATCGCCACCACCGGCTTCACGCCCTCGCAGGCCATGCCGGCAGCCAGCGTCACCGCGTGCTGCTCGGCGATGCCGACGTCGTGGTAGCGGGCCGGGAAGCGCTTGTGGAACTCGACCATGCCCGAGCCCTCGCGCATGGCCGGGGTGATGGCCACGAGGCGGGCGTCGGCCTCGGCCATGTCGCACAGCCACTGGCCGAAGATCTGCGTGAACGTCGGCTTGGACGGCGCGCTCTTCGGGAAGCCCTCGGCCGGGTTGAACTTGCCTGAGGCGGCGTGGTATTTCACCGGGTCGGCCTCGGCCGGCTTGTAGCCGTAGCCCTTCTTCGTGACGACGTGCAGGAACTGCGGGCCGCGCTTGTCGCGCAGGTTCTCCAGCGTCGGCACGAGCGCTTCCAGGTCGTGGCCGTCGATCGGGCCCACGTAGTTGAAGCCGAATTCCTCGAAGATGGTGCCGGGCACCACCATGCCCTTGGCATGCTCCTCGAAGCGGCGCGCCAGCTCGAACAGCGGCGGCGCGTTGCGCAGCACGCTCTTGGCGCCTTCGCGCGCGGCGGCGTAGAACTTGCCGCTCATCAGCCGCGCCAGATACTTGTTCAGCGCCCCCACCGGCGGGCTGATCGACATGTCGTTGTCGTTCAGCACGACCAGCATGTCGACGAGCTTGCCCTCGTGCGGGTCGCCGGCGTTGTTCAAGGCCTCGAAGGCCATGCCGGCGGTCAGGGCGCCGTCGCCGATCACGGCGACCACGTGCCGCTTCTCGCCCTTGAGCTGCGCCGCGCGCGCCATGCCCAGCGCGGCCGAGATCGAGGTCGAACTGTGGCCGACGCCGAAGGTGTCGTACTCGCTCTCCTCACGCCGCGGGAAGCCGCTGACGCCACCGAGCTGGCGCAGCGTGTGCATGCGCTCGCGCCGGCCGGTGAGGATCTTGTGCGGGTAGGTCTGGTGGCCGACGTCCCAGACCAGCCGGTCGTGCGGGGTGTCGAAGACGTAGTGCAGGGCCACGGTCAGCTCGACGCTGCCGAGGTTGCTGCCGAAGTGACCGCCGGTCTGGCTGACGGTGTCGACGACGGCCTGGCGCACCTCGTCGGCCACCTGGCGCAACTGGCCACGCGGCAGGCGGCGCAGATCCGCAGGCACGTCGATACGGGACAGCAGCGGCCCGGTCATGGCTCCCTCCTCCTCTCAACTCTCGCGCTGGACGACCCGGTCGGCAAGGACACCGAGCGTGGAAGCATCGGCCAAGCCGCTGCCCAGGAGCGCTGCGTGCGCACGCGTCCGGAGGTCCTGCGCGTAGGCACGCGCACCTTCGAGCCCGAGAAGCGAGACATAGGTCGGCTTGTTGTCCTGCTGGTCCTTGCCCGCGGTCTTGCCCAGCACCTCGGAAGACTGTGTCACGTCCAGGATGTCGTCGACCACCTGGAAGGCCAGACCCACGGCCTCGCCGTAGGCCTCGAGCGCGCGCTCGGCCGTGGGCGAGGTCTCGCCGCAAGCGGCGCCCATCATGACGCTCGCCTTCAGCAGCGCGCCGGTCTTGCGGCGGTGCATGTCGCGCAGCACCTCCTCGGCCAAGGGCTTGCCCACGCTGGCCAGGTCGATGGCCTGGCCGCCAGCCATGCCGGCGTGTCCGGCCGAGCGCGCCAGAAGCCGGCACAGATGGGCCTGCACCGGCAGCGGCACGTCGTCGCCGGCGGTCAGCACCTCGAAGGCCAGGGCCTGCATCGCATCGCCGGCCAGCATCGCCAGCGCCTGCCCGTACTGCACGTGCACGGTCGGCTTGCCACGCCGCATCACGTCGTTGTCCATGCAGGGCATGTCGTCATGCACGAGGGAATAGGCATGGATCAGCTCGACGGCCACCGCCGCACGCAGCGCCGCCCCCACCTGACCCGCCACCGCCTGGCAGGCCGCCAGCACCAGCAGCGGGCGCAGGCGCTTGCCGCCATCGAGCACGGCATAGCGCATGGCCTCGCCCAGACCGCCCGGGGCGTCGCCAGGGACCCAGCGACCCAGGGCTTCCTCGACCGCCGAAAGTGCGACGCGCGACCAGGTCTCGAAGCTTGGCGGAGTCACCGACACCCCCGCGGCGACCCGACGCTGCACCCGGGGCGAATGCGCGCGAGCCTCATGTGTCGCTCCAGGTGACGAGCTGGTTTTCCTCGAGCACCTTGACCTGGTCCTCGACGGCCTTCAGCCGCTCACGGCAGAAGGACAGCAACTCGACACCGCGACGGTAGCCGTCGAGCAACTGGTCCAGCGGCATCTGCCCGCCCTCCATCGCCGCCACCAGCCGCTCGAGTTCGGCCGCCGCCGCCTCGTAACTGGCCGGCTCGGCCATGGCAGGCGCCCCGTGCGGGTCGGCGGATCGGTCGGCAAGCACACTCATTCCGGGATTCTAGGACCAGGCCCGCAGCGCCCCCGCGGTCGACCGGGCCGCGCGGCGCGGCCGCCCGACCCCGCCGCGGCGTCGGAACAAGCCCGAGTCGGAAGACTCCGACAGCGGCCCTGGCTAAAATCCTGCTCCCTCGCGACGGTAGTGGCCCGACAGGCCCTGACGTCGCCATCCACAGACTCACCCGCGGGGCCTCCGGGTGGGGGTTTGACATCCCGTTCATGGAGATCCTGGGATCATGTCCGACCTGAGCGTCAGTCTCCGAGCTCTCGAGCGTGCGCGCTCGCAACTGTCGGTGTCGAGCTACTTCGACCCCGAGCTCTACCAGCGCGAGCAGGCGCTGATCTTCAACCGCTTCCCGCGCTACCTCGGCCACGAACTGAGCGTGCCCGAGCCGGGCGACTACCACGCCCTCGCGCACGAAGGCAACGGCCGCGCCCTGGTGCGCACCGAGCGCGGCGTCGAGCTCGTCTCGAATGTCTGCCGCCATCGACAGGCCGTGATGCTGACGGGCCGCGGCAACACGGGCCGGCACATCGTCTGCCCCTTGCACCGCTGGACCTACGGCCTGGACGGCCAGCTCGTCGGCGCGCCCCACTTCGCCGAGGACCCCTGCCTGAACCTGCGCAACTACGGGGTGCAGCGCTGGAACGGCCTGCTCTTCGGTGCCGCGCCGGGCCAGCGCAGCGTCGCGGACGACCTGGCGGGCCTGGGCGTGGCCGGCGAGCTCTCCTTCGAGGGCTACGTCTACCACTCGTCGCAGGTGCACGACTGCGCCTACAACTGGAAGACCTTCATCGAGGTCTACCTCGAGGACTACCACGTGGCGCCCTTCCACCCTGGGCTGTCGGGCTTCGTCGACTGCGCCGACCTGCGCTGGGAATTCGGCGCGCAGCACTCGGTGCAGACGGTGGGTGTCAACAAGGCCCTGACGCGGCCCGGGTCCGACACCTACGGACCCTGGCACCGCGCGGTGCTCGAGCGCCACGAAGGCCGCACACCCGCGCATGGCGCGATCTGGCTGACGCTGTACCCGACCGTGATGGTGGAGTGGTATCCGCAGGTGCTCGTCGTGTCCTCGCTCTTCCCGCAGGGGCCGCAGCGCACGCTCAACCTCGTCGAGTTCTTCTACCCCGAGGAGGTGGCGGCCTTCGAGCCCGAATTCGTGCAGGCGCAGCAGGCCGCCTACGCGGAAACCCTGGTCGAGGACGACGAGATCGCCCTGCGCATGGACGCCGGGCGGCGCGCGCTGATGGAGCGCGGCGACGACGAGGCCGGGCCCTACCAGAGCCCGATGGAAGACGGCATGCAGCACTTCCACGAGTGGTACCGGCAGGCAATGGAACTGCCGGGCGGGCGCGAGGCTGGCACAGCGGTGCGGTAGGCGCTTGACGCGGGTCAAGGCGCGTTTCCCACGGCGCGCCAAACTGGCTTCGGGGCGGCGATGGCAGCCTCCCCGCCCAGCCACCCGAGGACCCCGACCATGTACCGCAGCATCCTGGTGCCCACCGACGGCTCCGACATCTCGACCCAGGCCGTGAAGGCGGCCGCTTCCCTGGCCCAGCTCACTGGCGCCCAGTTGCACGTGCTGAGCGTCAAGGAGCCCTTCCCCTACGGCGCCATCTCCGAGATGCAGCCCGTGCCGCCGCAGGAGTTCTTCGACGCGCAGGAGCGCATCGCGCGCAGCCGCGTCGAGGCGGCCGCCGACGCGGCGCGCGCCGACGGGCTGAGCATCGACGGCGCCACCGTCGAGGCCCTGCACCCCTGGGAGGCGATCCTCGACCATGCGAAGAACCGCCAGTGCGACCTCATCGTGATGGCCTCGCACGGCCGGCGCGGCATCAGCGCCCTGCTGCTGGGCAGCGAGACGCAGAAGGTGCTGACACACAGCCCCATCCCGGTGCTCGTGATCAAGTGAGCCCCGTCCCGGGGCCGCCGCCCCGGGCCCCGCCGCGCGCGGCCAAGGGCAGCCCGGGCGTCAGTGCGCGTGCCCGTGCAGCACGCGGGTGGCCAAGGCCACCACCAGCAGGCCGGTGGCCAGCCAGGCCACCTGCCGCAGCGTGTGCTTCAGCGACAGGCGCTGCTGCAACTGCGGCAGCAGGTCGGCCACGGCCACGTAGATGAAGCTGCTCGAGGCGACGACCAGCAGGTAGGGGAACAGCGCCTCCCAGGGGCCGACGACGAAGTAGCCGATCACGCCCCCGGCCACCGAGGCCAGGCCCGACAAGGCGTTGAACATCAGCGCGCGGGCGCGCGAGAAGCCCGCGTTCAGCAGCACGATGTAGTCGCCCGCCTCCTGAGGGATCTCGTGCGCGATGACGGCGATCGCCGTGACCACGCCCAGTTGCGTGTCGGCCAGGAAGGCGGCGGCGATGATGATGCCGTCGCAGAAGTTGTGGATGCCGTCGCCCACCAGGATGCCCAGGCCACCGCGGCCCGCCTGCTCGGCGTCGAACTCGTGGTGGTGGTGGTGGCCGTCACCCTCGTGGTGGTGGCCGTGGCGGTAGAGCTCCGCCTTCTCCAGGAGCCAGAAGAACAGCAGCCCGGCCAGCAGGGTCAGGAAGAGATCGTGAGTGTCGGCCCCGCTCTCGAAGGCCTCGGGCAGCACGTGCAGCAGCGAGGTGCCGAGCAGCACGCCGGCCGACAGGCTCACGAGCCCCTGGACCACGCGCCCCAGCAGGCTCAGCGTGAGCGTGGAGGCGACCAGGACGGACAACAGGCCGCCGGCCAGCGTCGCGATGCAGATGTAGAGCAAAGTCATGCCGACAGCATAGCGAAGCTGTCAACACCCCCCGGCCCAGCCCGCGGGAGCGGCGGGCGTTCTCAGGCTCTCAGACGCCGTGCGTGCGGAACCACTCCAGGCAGCGCCGCCAGCCGTCGACCGCGGCCTCGCGCCGGTAGCTCGGCCGGTAGTCGGCATGGAAGGCGTGAGGCGCGTCGGGGTAGACCTGGAACTGGCTGCGTCGCGCGGCAGCGCTGCCGGCGGCCAGCGCCGTCTTCTTGCGCTCCACGGTGTTGAGCGGGATGCCCGTGTCCTGGCCGCCGTACAGGCCCAGCACCGGGGCCTTCAGCTCGCCCGCCACGTCCACCGGGTGGCGCGGGGTGAGCGCGCTCGGCTGCCCGACCAGCCGGCCGTACCAGGCCACGCCCGCCTTGACCGCCGGGTTGTGCGCCGCGTACAGCCAGACGATGCGGCCACCCCAGCAGAACCCGGTGACGCCCACGCGCTGTGCGTCCGCACCCTGGGTCGCCGCCCAGGCGAGGCAGGCGTCGAGGTCGCCCATGACCTGGCCGTCCGGCACCTTGGCGATGATCTCGGACATCAGGCGCGCGATCTCGCCGTAGGACTGCGGGTCGCCCTGGCGCGCGAACAGCTCGGGCGCGATCGCGAAGTAGCCTTCCTTGGCGAAGCGCCGGGCGATGTCGGCGATGTGCTCGTGCACGCCGAAGATCTCGCTGATCACCAGCACCACCGGGGCGTTGGCGCGGCCCGCAGGCGCGGCACGGTAGGCCGGCATCTTGAAGCTGCCCACGGGGATGTCGACCTCGCCAACGACCAGGCCGGTGGCGTCGGTCTTGATCGTGGTCTGCGCCACCACCGGCAAGGCGGCGGCGGCGAAGCCGGCGCCCAGCGCCGTGCGGGTGAAGCCGCGGCGGCTGAGGCCTCCGGCGGGCACGAGGGTGTCGAATTCTTCTTGCAGCATGGGCAACTCCAGGAATGCGGTGCAGGCCCGATTCGGCCCGCTGGCAGTCTAGAGACTGCCGGGTTCCCCACCGTCCCCGAGGGACAGGCCGCCGCCCGTGCCGCCGGAAGGTGCCGCCCGGGGCGCGGTCAGTGCGCCTCCTCCCAGTTCGCGCCCACGCCCACCTCGGCCAGCAGCGGCACGCTGAGCTCGGCCACACCGGCCATCAGGCGCGGCACGGCCTCGCGCACCCAGTCGAGCTCGGCCTCGGGCACCTCGAACACCAGCTCGTCGTGCACCTGCATGATCATCTTCGTCGCGCGGCCCTCGCGGTCCAGCGCGTCCTGCACGGCGACCATCGCGAGCTTGATCAGGTCGGCCGCCGTGCCCTGCATCGGCGCGTTGATCGCCTGGCGCTCGGCGCCGCCACGCCGCGGTCCGCTGCCGCCGCGGATCTCGGGCAGTGCCAGGCGGCGGCCGAAGACCGTCTCGACGTAGCCGAGCTCGGCCGCGCGCACCTTGGTCTCCTCCATGTAGCGGCGCACGCCGGCAAAACGCGCGAAGTAGCGCTCGATGTAGTCGCGCGCGGCCTTCTGCTCGATGCCCAGGCTCTGCGCCAGGCCGAAGGCGCCCATGCCGTAGATGAGACCGAAGTTGATGGTCTTGGCGTAGCGCCGCTGCTCGCTCGTGACCTCGGCCGGCGGCACGCCGAACACCTCACCCGCGGTGGCGCGGTGGATGTCCTCGCCCGCGGCGAAGGCCCGCGTCATGCCCGCATCGCCGCTGAGGTGGGCCATGATGCGCAGCTCGATCTGCGAGTAGTCGGCGCTGACGATGCGGTGCCCCGGCGGCGCGACGAAGGCCTCGCGCACGCGCCGGCCCTCGGGGGTGCGGATAGGGATGTTCTGCAGGTTGGGCTCGTTGCTCGCCAGCCGGCCCGTCACCGCCACCGCCTGCGCGTAGTTGGTGTGCACGCGTCCGGTGGCGGGGTTGACCATCTGCGGCAGCTTGTCGGTGTACGTGCCCTTGAGCTTGGCCAGGCTGCGGTGCTCGAGGATGCGCGCGGGCAACGGGTAGTCGGCCGCCAGCTCCTGCAGCACCTCCTCGTCGGTGCTGGGGGCGCCGCTGGCGGTCTTCTTCTTCACCGGCAGGCCCAGGCGGCCGAACAGGATCTCGCCGATCTGCTTGGGCGAACCCATGTTGAAGGGCTGCCCGGCGAGCTCGTGGGCCTGCTGCTCGATCGCCACCAGGCGCTCGGCGAGTTCGCGGCTCTGGCGCGCGAGTAGCGCGGTGTCGATGAGCACGCCGTGGCGCTCGATGCGGCCGAGCACGCGGCTGGTGGGCATCTCGATGCGCTCGTAGACCTCGCGCAGCCGCGGCTCGGCCTGCAACTGCGGCCACAGCGCCTGGTGCACGTGCAGCGCCATCTCGCTGTCCTCCCCGGAGTAGCGCGTCGCGCGCTCCACGTCGACCTGCGAGAACGGGATCTGGCTCGCGCCCTTGCCGCACAGGTCCTCGTAGCTCAGGCCGCGGCGGCCGAGGTGGCGCTCGGCCAGGCTCTCCAGCCCGTGCGGGCGGTGGGCCTCGAGCACGTAGCTCTCGAGCATGGTGTCGTGGCGCACGCCCGCCAGCGCGATGCCGTGGTTGGCGAAGACGTGCGTGTCGTACTTGGCGTGCTGCGCGAGCTTGGCCGCGGCGGCGTCCTCGAGCCAGGGCCGCAGGCGCTCCAGCACCCCGGGCAGCGGCAACTGGGCCGGCGCCGCGGGGCCGTCGTGGGCCAGCGGGATGTAGGCCGCCCGGCCCGGCTCCACGGCCAGGCTGATGCCGACGATGCGGGCGCGCATCGGGTCGAGCGAGTCGGTCTCGGTGTCTACTGCGACCAGCGGCGCGGCGCGCACGGCCGCCAGCCAGTGATCGAGGCGGTCCTCGGTCAGCACGGTCTCGTAATCATGCGCCAGCGGCACGGCCGCCGCCGCGGCGGCGGCCGCCTGGGCGGCACTGCCGTCGGCCGTACCCTGGGCGGCCGTGGACTGGGGCGAGGCCGCGGCCGGGGCCACGCCCAGGGATTCCTCGAGCTCACGCCGCCAGGTGCGGAAGCCGTGGCGGGTGAAGAAATCCAGCAGGCCCGCGCGGTCGGGCTCGCGCAGTGCCAACGCCTCGAGCGCCGGCCATCCCGGCACGTGAGTCGACAGGTCGCAGTCGGTCACCACGGTGACGAGCCGGCGCGCCTGCGGCAGCCAGTCCAGGGCGCGGCGCAGGTTCTCTCCGGTCGCGCCCTTGATCGCGCCAGCCGCGGCGATCACGCCGTCGAGCGAGCCGAAGTCGGCGATCCACTTCGCCGCCGTCTTCGGCCCCACCTTGTCGACGCCGGGCACGTTGTCCACCGCGTCGCCGATCAGCGACAGGTAGTCGACGATGCGCTGCGGCGGCACGCCGAACTTCGCCAGCACGCCGGGCTCGTCCAGGATCTCGCCGCTCATGGTGTTGATCAGGGTCACCTGTGGCGTGACGAGTTGCGCCAGGTCCTTGTCGCCGGTGGAGACGACGACGCGGTGGCCGCCCTGCGCCGCCACGCTCGCGAGCGTGCCGATCGCGTCGTCGGCCTCGATGCCGGGCACCTCGAGCACCGGCCAGCCCAGCAGGCGCACGACCTCATGGATGGGCCCGATCTGCTGCGCCAGCGGCTCTGGCATGGGCGGGCGGTGGGCCTTGTACTCGGCATACCAGGCGTTGCGGAAGGTGTCGCCCTTGGCGTCGAAGACACAGACCGCGTGCTCGGCCGGCACCTGCTCGCGCAGGCGCCGCATCATGTTGACCATGCCGTGGATCGCCCCGGTGGGAAAGCCGTCGGCCGAGCGCAGGTCGGGCATCGCGTGGTAGGCGCGGTAGAGGTAGCTGGATCCGTCGACCAGCAGCAGCGTCGGTTCGCTCATCGTGTCCTCGAAGGGGTGGCGGCCGGCGCCCGCGGAGCCGGCCGCGCGAAAGCCCGCCGGCGGCGCGGGCAGGATGCCGCCGTATCAATAGAATCCGGCCATGCCTCATGCTAACAACCCTGCCCGGCCGGCCGAGCCCCCGAGCGGTCGCGCGCTCCCGGCCGTGCGGGCCGCCCTTGTCGTGACGACGGCCGTGGCCGCGCTGGCGGCGGCCCCGGCCAGCGCCCAGACATCGGAGCCGACGGTGGTGCGCACCGTGACGCAGGACGACCAGGTCCGCATCGAGGAGACGCGCGTGCGCGGCGCGGTGCAGCGCATCGTCGTCGAGCAGAAGGCGGGCGGCGGCTACGAGATCACGCCGCCGTCGGCGACGACCGACCCCTCCAGGAGCCCGACGCCGCGCAGCGGCGAGCGCCGCTGGCGCCTGTTCAACTTCTGAAACGCTGGGGCGGGCCCCGCCATGGCGGTCTACACCGAAGTCGCGTTCGACGAGGCTGCGGCGCTGCTGCAGGCCCTCGGCCTGGGGGAGCTGAAGGACCTGCAGGGCATCCGCTCCGGCATCGAGAACACGAACTACTACGCGCTGAGCACCCGCGGCCAGTGGGTCGTGACGCTGTTCGAGCGCCTGACGCGGACGCAACTCCCCTATTTCCTGGAGCTGATGCGTCACCTCGCGCAGCGCGGCATCCCGGTGCCCGCCCCGCAGCCTGACGCCGCCGGTCACCTGCTGCACACGCTGGCCGGCAAGCCCGCGGCCGTGGTCACCCGCCTGCCCGGCAGCCACCGACTGGCACCCGGGGTGGCGCATGCCCGCCAGGTCGGCGCCATGCTCGGCCGCATGCACGTGGCGGGCCTGGGCTTCCCCGGCGGCCAGCCGCACCTGCGAGGCCTGGACTGGTGGGTGCGCACCGTGCCCGAGGTGCTGCCGCACCTGGATGCGCCGACCGCGCGCCTGCTGAGCGAGGAACTGGCCTGGCAGGCACGCATCGCCGCCACGCCCGAGGCGGCAGACCTGCCGCGCGGCCCCATCCACGCCGACCTCTTCCGCGACAACGTCATGTTCGACGAGACCGCGGGCGAGGACCGTCTGTGCGGCTTCTTCGATTTCTACTTCGCCGGCACCGAGGCGCTGCTCTTCGACGTGGCCGTGTGCCTGAACGACTGGTGCATCGACCACGCCAGCGGTCGCCTGGTCGAGGATCTCGCGCAACCCTTCCTGCAGGCCTACCGCCAGGCGCGTCCGCTGGCGCCGGCTGAACTGGCCCTGCTGCCGGCGATGCTGCGCGCGGCGGCTTTCCGCTTCTGGCTCTCGCGCCTGTGGGACTGGCACCTGCCACGCGCGGCGGCGATGTTGCAGCCCAAGGACCCGACACACTTCGAGCGGGTGCTGCGCGACCGGATCGCCCACCCCTGGCAGCCTCAGGCCTAGACCATGTCGCTGCAACTCAAGACCGTCAGCCCCGGGCAAGGGGCGCGCTGGATGCGAGACGGATTCCGCCTCTTCGGCCGCCACCCGCTGGCCTTCAGCCTGATGCTGGTGTCCTTCCTGTTCGCGGCCCTGCTCGTGTCCATGGTGCCGCTGGTGGGACCGCTGGTCATGCTCGCCGGGCTGCCGCTGATGTCGCTGGGCTTCATGATCGCCAGCGAGTCGGCGCTGCGGGGCGGGCCGATCCACCCCGGCCAGTTCATCGCGCCGCTGCGCGCCGACGCCGTGCGGCGGCGGGCGCTGCTGAGCCTGTGCCTGGCCTACGGCGCGGCCACGCTGGTGGTGATGCTGCTGAGCGACTGGATCGACGGCGGCCGCTTCGACCGGCTGCAGCGCCTGTTCGCGCAGGGCGGCTCCGGCGCCGAGATCGAGGCCCTGCTCGCCGACCCGCGCCTGGCCTCGGGCGCGGCTTTCCGCTTCGGCGCCATCGCGCTGATGTCCGTGCCCTTCTGGCACGCGCCTGCGCTCGTGCACTGGGGCGGCCAGGGCTGGGGGCAGGCGCTGTTCTCGAGCACGCTGGCGGTCTGGCGCGCCAAGGGCGCCTTCGTCGTCTACATCGTCTCCTGGGTGGCCATGATCGCCATGTTCGGCGCCGTCACCGCCGCCCTGAGCGCCCTGCTGTCGGCGCGCGAGTTCGCCGGCATCCTGCTGCTGCCCTCGGTGCTGATCTTCTCGACCGTGTTCTACGTGTCGCTGCTGTTCACCTTCCACGACAGCTTCGGCGGCAGCACGGCCGAGGTGGCCGCACCCTGACCCCTCGACGACGCCTGCCCCGGAGCCCGGACGATGACGATCGATCCCCACGCCGATTTCCCTGGCCTGCTCCCTGCGGTCGGCACCCGCGTCGTCGTCACCGGCGGTTGCGGCGGCATCGGCCGCGCCTTCGTGGCGGCCGCGCTGAAGCACGGCCTGCAACCGGCGGTCGTGGACCTGCCGGTCTCGATCGCGGCCCATCCCGCGCCTCCGGGCGTGCCGGCCATCGCCTGCAACGCGCTGAACGAGGAGGAGGTCCGCCGCGCCTTCGCCGAGGTGGGAGCGCTGTGGTCGGGCGCCTGCGACTCCCTGGTCAACCTGATCGGCTACACGCGCGAGAAGACCCGCGTCGAGGACATGCCCAGCGCCATGTGGGACGACATCGTCGACGGGACGCTGCGCAGCGCCTACCTGGTCTCGCGCGAGGCCATCCCGCTGCTGCGCCGCGGGAACTCGCCCACGATCGTGCACACCGCGTCGACCTTCGGCGTGCGCGTGGCCTGGGCGGGGTACGCGCCCTACGCCGCCGCCAAGGCCGGCGTCATCAACCTCGTGCGCGCGCTCGCCACCGAACTGGCGCCGGACATCCGGGTCAACGGCGTGGCGCCGGGCCTGATCGAGACCGAATTCCTCAAGTGCGGCACCGGCCAGCCCGAGCGCCAGGAGCGTGTCGACCTGGACCGCTACGCCCAGACCGTGCCCCTCGGCCGGCCCGGCCGGCCGTCGGACATCGTCGGTCCGCTGCTCTTCCTGCTCGGCCCGGGCGCGGCCTACATGACGGGCCAGACCATCCACCCGAACGGCGGCATCTGGTCCTGAGGGCGGCACAGGCTGGCCCGGCCACCGCCGGGCCCCAGCCCGGACAGGCCCTCAATCCACCGGCGTCAGCTTGGCGATCGCCAGCGCCAGCCACTTCATGCCGTGGCGGCCGAAGTTCACCTGCGCGCGCGCGTCCTCGCCGCTGCCCTCGAGCGTGACGATGACACCCTCGCCGAACTTGTTGTGGAACACGGTCTGGCCCGGGCGCAGGCGCGCGCTGCCGCCTCCTGCCGCACCGGCGCCCGACGGCGCTGCCGCGGCGGCACGCGGGACGAAAGGCACGGGCGCCTCGATGCGCCCGGCCCCGACGATGGAGTGCAGGCCGCTGCCGCGCGCCCAGGCGGCCTGGTAGTCGCGCGCATAGCCCGAGCCGAACCCCGCGTGGCGCGGCGTCAGCCACTTCAGCGCCGCCTCGGGCAACTCGTCGAAGAAGCGGCTGCGCACGTTGTAGCGGGTCTGCCCGTGCAGCAGCCGGGTCTGGCTGTAGCTCAGGTACAGGCGCTGGCGCGCGCGCGTGATGGCCACGTACATCAGGCGCCGCTCCTCCTCCAGCCCGTCGGCGTCGGACAGCGCGTTCTCGTGCGGGAACAGGCCCTCCTCGAGCCCGGTGATGAACACCGCGTCGAACTCCAGGCCCTTGGCCGAGTGGACCGTCATCAACTGCACCGCGTCCTGGCCCGCCTGCGCCTGGTTGTCGCCAGCCTCCAGCGCGGCGTGCGTGAGGAAGGCCGCCAGCGGCGACAGCACCTCGCCGCTGTCGGCATCGGGCGCGGACAGCGGCGGGGCCGACTCGTCCACCGGCAGGCTCACCGCGTCGCGGCCGAAGCCCTCCTGCGTGACGAAGGCCTCGGCCGCGTTGACCAGTTCCTCGAGGTTCTCGATCCGGTCGGCGCCTTCCTTGTCGGTGCGGTAGAAATCGAGCAGGCCGCTGGCCTCGAGCGCGTGCTCGATGATCTGGCGCAGCGTCAGCCCGCGCGTGGCCGCGCGCATCGCGTCCACCAGGGCGTTGAAGGCCAGCAGGTTGGCGCCGCCCTTGCCCGGCACCGCCCCGGCGCTCTGCCACAGGCTGCGGCCGCTCGCGCGCGCGGCATCCTGCAGTTGTTCGATCGTGCGCCCGCCGATGCCGCGCGCCGGGAAGTTCACGACGCGCAGGTAGCTCGTGTCGTCGTTCGGGTTCTCCAGCAGGCGCAGGTAGGCCAGCGCGTGCTTGACCTCGGCGCGCTCGAAGAAGCGCAGCCCGCCGTAGACGCGGTAGGGCACGCCGGCGTTGAACAGCGCGCTCTCCAGCACCCGGCTCTGCGCATTGCTGCGGTACAGCAGCGCGGTCTCGCTGCGCGCCATGCCGGCGCGGTGCAGTTGCTGCAGTTCCTCGAGCAGCCACTGCGCCTCGGCGTAGTCGCTCGTGGCCTCGTGCACGCGCACCGGCTCGCCCGGGCCGGCCTCGGTGCGCAGGTTCTTGCCCAGGCGGTGCGTGTTGTGCGAGATCAGCTCGTTGGCGGCATCCAGGATGTTGCCGGCCGAGCGGTAGTTGCGCTCGAGCTTGACGACGTGGTCGACGCGGTACTCGCGCTCGAAGTCGGCCATGTTGCCCACACGCGCGCCGCGGAAGGCGTAGATGCTCTGGTCGTCGTCGCCGACCGCGAACACGCCCTGGCCGGTGCCGGGCGGGGCGAACATCTGCAGCCAGCGGTACTGCAGGCGGTTGGTGTCCTGGAACTCGTCGACCAGCAGGTGGTGGAAGCGCCGCCGATAGTGCTCGCGCAGCGGCTCCTGGTCGCGCATGAGCTCGTAGCTGCGCAGCAGCAGCTCGGCGAAGTCGACCACGCCCTCGCGCTGGCACTGGTCCTCGTAGGCCTGGTAGACCTGCACCAGACGGCGCGTGTGCTCGTCGTGCACGTCGACGTCGCGCGGGCGAAGACCGTCCTCCTTGCTGCCGGCGATGAACCATGACACCTGCTTGGGGACGTAGCGCTCCTCGTCGAGCTGCAGCGCCTTGACCACGCGCTTGACCGCGGCCAGCGTGTCCTGCGCGTCGAGGATCTGGAAGGACTGCGGCAGGCCGGCGAGCTTCCAGTGCGCGCGCAGGAAGCGGTTGCACAGGCCGTGGAAGGTGCCGATCCACATGCCGCGCACGTTCACCGGCAGCATGGCCGACAGCCGCGTCAGCATCTCGCGCGCCGCCTTGTTCGTGAACGTGACCGCCATCAAGCCGCCAGGCGAGACCTGCCCGGTCTGCAGCAACCACGCGATGCGCGTGGTCAGCACACGGGTCTTGCCCGAGCCCGCGCCCGCGAGGATCAGCGCCGGCCGCGCCGGCAGTGTCACCGCCGCGAGCTGCTCGGGGTTCAGGCCGCGCAGCAGCGCTGCCGGGACGGGGGCCACGCCCTCGCCTGGCGGCGGGGCTTCGGAAGACTCTTGCAAGGGCTCGCGCATGGCCCGGATTCTGGCAGCGGGCGCCCGGGGGCCGTGCGTAGAATGCGCCACCGGGCCCGAATTCTTGGCGCCCGGTTCTTCCTTGCGCCGCCGAACGGCGCGGATGCCGGTGCGCGGGCCCGCGGGGTGCAGTCCCGGGCGGTCACCCGCTCGAATCCGGCCCCGCGCCACCCTCCCCCTGTGCCGGAGCGGCCTTCGCGATGGAAATCTTCGATTACGACAACATCCTGCTGCTGCCGCGCAAGTGCCGCGTGGACAGCCGCAGCGAGTGCGACACCTCGGTGGAGTTCGGCGGCCGCCGCTTCACGCTGCCGGTGGTGCCGGCCAACATGAAGACCGTGTTGGACGAGACCATCGCCACCTACCTGGCGCGCCACGACCATTTCTACGTGATGCACCGCTTCGACCTCGACAACGTCGCCTTCGCGCGGCGCATGCGCGAGCAGGGGCTGTACGTCTCGCTGTCCTCGGGCGTCAAGCCGCATGACTTCGATGTCATCGACCGGCTCGCGGCCGAAGGTGTGGGCACGGACTACATCACGATCGACATCGCCCACGGCCACGCCGACAGCGTGCGGCGCACGATCGAGCACATCAAGACCCGGTTGCCGCAGACCTTCGTGATCGCCGGCAACGTGGCCACCCCCGAGGCGGTGATCGACCTCGAGAACTGGGGCGCCGACGCCACCAAGGTGGGGGTCGGGCCGGGCAAGGTGTGCATCACCAAGATGAAGACCGGCTTCGGCACCGGCGGCTGGCAGCTCAGCGCGCTGAAGTGGTGCGCGCGCGTGGCGAGCAAGCCCATCATCGCCGACGGCGGCATCCGCCACCACGGCGACATCGCCAAGAGCGTGAGGTTCGGCGCGTCGATGGTGATGATCGGCTCGCTGTTCGCGGGGCACGAGGAGTCGCCGGGCGCCACGGTCGAGGTCGACGGCAAGCTCTACAAGGAGTACTACGGCTCGGCCAGCGACTTCAACAAGGGCGAGTACAAGCACGTCGAGGGCAAGCGCATCCTCGAGCCGATCAAGGGCCGGCTCGCCGACACGCTGCGCGAGATGCGCGAGGACCTGCAGAGCTCCATCAGCTATGCCGGCGGCCGCCAGCTCGCCGACCTGAAGAAGGTCAACTACGTGATCCTCGGCGGCGAGAACGCCGGCGAGCACCTGCTGATGTGAACCCCTGCGCGCACCCATGACCGAACTCGCCAAGTCCTTCGAACCCGCCGCGATCGAGGCGCGCTGGGCCCCCCGCTTCGAGCAGCCCGAGGTCAGTGCGCCCACGCTGGACGGGGCGCGGCCCTCGATCAGCATCCAGCTGCCGCCGCCCAACGTGACCGGCACGCTGCACATGGGGCACGCGTTCAACCAGACGATCATGGACGCGCTGACGCGGCACCACCGCATGCGCGGCCACAACACGCTGTGGGTGCCGGGCACGGACCACGCCGGCATCGCCACGCAGATCGTCGTCGAACGCCAGTTGCAGGACCGCGGGCAGAGCCGCCACGACCTCGGGCGCGAGAACTTCATCGCCCGCGTGTGGGACTGGAAGCGGGCCTCGGGCGCCACCATCACCGGCCAGATGCGTCGCCTCGGGGCCAGCGTGGACTGGTCGCGCGAGTACTTCACGATGGACGACAAGCTCTCGCGCGTCGTCACCGAGACCTTCGTGCGCCTGTACGACGAGGGCCTGATCTACCGCGGCGAGCGCCTGGTGAGCTGGGACCCGGTGCTGAAGTCCGCCGTCTCCGACCTCGAGGTCGAGAGCGAGGAGGAAGACGGCTTCCTCTGGCACATCCGCTACCCGCTCGAGGACGGCAGCGGCTCGGTCGTGGTGGCGACCACCCGCCCCGAGACCATGCTCGGCGACACCGCGGTGATGGTGCACCCCGAGGACGAGCGCTACGCCGCGCTCGTGGGCCGGCACGTGCGCCTGCCGCTGTGCGACCGCCTGATCCCGGTCATCGCCGACACCTACGTGGACCGCGCCTTCGGCACCGGCGTCGTCAAGGTCACGCCGGCGCACGACGCGAACGACTTCGCGGTCGGCCAGCGCCATGGCCTGCCGATGATCTGCGTGCTGGATCTGCAGGCGCGTATCAACGAGCAGGCGCCCGCGCCCTACCGCGGGCTCGACCGCTTCGAGGCGCGCCAGCGTGTCGTCGCCGACCTGCAGGCCCTGGGCCTGCTGGTGGAGACGAAGAAGCACCGCCTGATGGTGCCGCGCTGCGCCCGCACCGGGCAGGTCGTCGAGCCCATGCTCACGCACCAGTGGTTCGTCGCCGTCAACAAGCCCGGGGCCGACGGCAAGTCCATCGCGCAGAAGGCGATCGAGGTCGTCGACCGCGGCGAGGTGCGCTTCGTGCCCGAGCAGTGGATCAACACCTACCACCACTGGATGCACAACATCCAGGACTGGTGCATCAGCCGCCAGCTCTGGTGGGGCCACCAGATCCCGGCCTGGTACGGCAGCGGCGGCGAGATCTTCGTCGCCCGCGACGAGGCGCAGGCACGCGAGCGCGCCGCGGCCGCCGGATACAGCGGTCCGCTCACGCGCGACGAGGACGTGCTCGACACCTGGTACTCCTCGGCCCTGGTGCCCTTCTCGACGCTGGGCTGGCCGGCGAAGACGGTCGAGCAGGACCTGTTCCTGCCCAGCACGGTGCTCGTGACCGGCTTCGACATCATCTTCTTCTGGGTCGCCCGGATGATCATGATGACGACGCACTTCACCGGCAAGGTGCCCTTCCGCGACGTCTACATCCACGGCCTGGTGCGCGATTCGCAGGGCCGCAAGATGAGCAAGAGCGAGGGCAACGTGCTCGACCCGGTCGACCTGATCGACGGCATCGCCCTGCCCGAGCTGCTGGTCAAGCGCGCCACCGGCCTGCGCAAGCCCGAGACCGCGCCACGCATCCGCGACGAGACCGCCAAGGAGTTCCCCCAAGGCATCCCGGCTTTCGGCGCCGACGCGCTGCGCTTCACCATGGCCAGCTACGCCACGCTCGGGCGCAACGTCAACTTCGACACCAAGCGCTGCGAGGGCTACCGCAACTTCTGCAACAAGCTGTGGAACGCCACGCGCTTCGTGCTGATGAACTGCGAAGGCCAGGACTGCGGCCTGTCCGAGCACACCAAGGCCGAGTGCGCGGCGCCGGTGCTCGACGCGCAAGGGCGCGTCGTCACGCCCGCCGGGCCCTTCCACGCTTACCTGCGCTTCTCGAGCGCCGACCGCTGGATCACGAGCGAGCTCGAGCGCGTGGCGGCCGCAGCCGCCCAGGGCTTCGCGGAATACCGCCTGGACAACGTCGCCAACGCCGTCTACGCCTTCGTCTGGGACGAATACTGCGACTGGTACCTCGAGATCGCCAAGGTGCAGCTCGCGCAGGCGCGCGAGGCCGGCGACGAGCCCGCCGCGCGGGCCACGCGGCGCACCCTGCTGCGCGTGCTCGAGGCCGTGCTGCGGCTGATGCACCCGATCGCGCCCTTCGTCACGGCCGAACTCTGGGAGACCGTGGCGGTGGCCGCCGGCCGCAAGGCCGCGGGCTCCGCCCACACCATCGCGACCGCGCCCTACCCCGAGGCCCGGCTCGCGCGCGTGGACACCACGGCCGACGCCTGGGTGGGCAAGCTGAAGGCCATGGCCGCCGCCGTGCGCGCGCTGCGCTCGGAGATGAACCTCTCGCCCGCGCAGCGCGTGCCGCTGCTGGTGCACGGCGACGGCTTCGCCGCCGAGGCCGCGCCGCTGCTGCAGGCGCTGGCCCGGCTGTCGGAGGTGCGGGTGATCGCCGAGGAGGCGGCCTTCGCGGCGGCGACGGCCGCCGCGCCGGTGTCGGTGGTCGGCACGGCCCGGATCGCGCTGCACGTCGAGATCGACGTCGCGGCCGAGCGCGAGCGCCTGGGCAAGGAGATCGCCCGGCTCGAGGCCGAGGTCGGCAAGGCGCAGGCGCGCCTGGCCAACGAGAGCTTCGTCGCGCGCGCGCCCGCGGCCGTGGTGGCACAGGAGCGCGAGCGGCTCGAGGGCCACGCGGCCTCGCTCGCGCGGCTGCGCGAGCAGTTGTCCAGGCTCACGCCAGCGGCCTGAAGGCGTCAGGAGAATCCCCATGACCGCAGTCGCCCGCCCGCCCTTCATGCCCGTCAAGAAAGCCATCTTCCCGGTCGCCGGTCTCGGCACGCGCTTCCTGCCCGCCACCAAGGCCCAACCCAAGGAGATGCTGCCGGTGGTCGACAAGCCCCTGATCCAGTACGCGGTCGAGGAGGCCTACGCCGCCGGGGTGCGCGAGATGATCTTCGTCACCGGCCGCCACAAGCGGCCGATCGAGGATCACTTCGACATGACCTTCGAGCTCGAGGTCGCGCTCGAGAAGTCGGGCAAGCAGGAACTGCTGGACATCGTGCGCGGCGTCAAGCCCGACGACATGGAGTGCATCTACGTCCGCCAGGCCCAGGCCCTGGGCCTGGGCCACGCCGTGCTGTGCGGGCAGCGCCTGGTGGGTCAGGAGCCTTTCGCCGTGCTGCTGGCCGACGACCTGATGGTGGGCGAGCCGCCCGTGCTGGCGCAGATGGTCGCGCAGTACGCCGAGTGGCGGGCCTCGATCATCGCCGTGCAGGAGGTGCCGGCCGACCACACGCGCCGCTACGGCATCGTCGCCGGCACAAGTGTGAACGAGCGCCTGCTCGACATCTCGCGCATCGTCGAGAAGCCCGCGCCCGAGGCGGCGCCCTCGCGCCTGGGCGTGGCCGGGCGCTACATCCTGACGCCGGGCGTGTTCCACGAGATCGCCAACCAGCCGCGCGGCGTAGGCGGCGAGATCCAGCTCACCGACGGCATCGCCTCACTGCTGCGGCGCGAGAAGGTCTTCGCCTACCGCTACGAGGGCCGACGCTACGACTGCGGCAGCAAGGAGGGCTTCCTGCAGGCCAACGTCGAGCTGGCGCTCGAGCACCCGGAGCTCGGCCCCGCGTTCAAGGCCTACCTGGCCAGCCTGCCAGGCTGAGCAGGCCGCAGGCGGCCCACGCCGGGCCGGGCGCGGAGGTCAGCGCCGCCGCAGGTAGTGCACGAACTCGGCACCCTCGCTGTCCTGCTGGACGAGGGTGTTGCCGGTCTGGCGCGCGAAGGCCTGGAAATCGCGCACCGAGCCGGCATCGGTGGCCAGCACCTTCAGCAACTCGCCGCTCGACATATCGGCCAGCGCCTTCTTCGCCTTCAGGATGGGCAGCGGGCAGTTCAGGCCGCGGGTGTCGATTTCCTTGTCGGCGTGGAGGGCGGTCATCGTCGGCGCGTGGTTGTCGGTGGCAAGACCAGGATTCTAGGCAGCGTGCAAGACCCGCCTGCGCGCCGGCTCAAGCCGGGAACACCCCGGTGGACAGGTAGCGGTCGCCCCGGTCGCAGACGATGAAGACGATGGTCGCGTTCTCGACCTGCTGCGCGATCTGCAGCGCCACCCGGCAGGCCCCGGCTGCGGAAATGCCGGCGAACAGGCCCTCGTCGCGCGCCATGCGCCGCGCCATCGCCTCGGCATCGGCCTGGCTGACGAGCACGAGCTCGTCCACACCGGTCGGGTCGTAGATCTTCGGCAGGTAGGCCTCGGGCCATTTGCGGATGCCGGGGATGCGCGAGCCCTCCGCGGGCTGGGCGCCGATGACCCGCACCGCGGGGTTCTGCTCCTTCAGGAAGCGCGAGACCCCGGTGATGGTGCCCGTGGTGCCCATGGCGCTGACGAAGTGGGTCACGCGGCCGGCGGTGTCCTGCCAGATCTCGGGGCCCGTGGTCTCGTAGTGCGCGCGCGGGTTGTCGGGGTTGGCGAACTGGTCGAGCACGCGGCCCTTGCCCTCACGCTGCATCTGCTCGGCCAGGTCGCGCGCGTGCTCCATGCCGCCGGCCTTGGGCGTGAGCAGCAGTTCGGCGCCGAAGGCGCGCATGGTCTGCGCGCGCTCGATCGACAGGTCCTCCGGCATGATCAGCACCATGCGGTAGCCGCGGATGGCCGCGGCCATCGCGAGCGCGATGCCGGTGTTGCCCGAGGTCGCCTCGATCAGCGTGTCGCCAGGGCGGATCTCGCCCCGCTCCTCGGCGCGGCGGATCATGCTGATGGCCGGACGGTCCTTCACCGAGCCGGCCGGGTTGTTGCCTTCGAGCTTGCCGAGCACGACGTTGCCGCGGCGCTCGGCCTCGGCGCCGGGCAGGCGCTGCAGTCGCACCAGCGGGGTGCGGCCGATCGCGTCCTCGAGGGTGGGGTAGCGCGCTTCCATCTCCGTGTCCTCCGAGGCCGGATTGTCGTGCCGCGTGCCCATGACCCCACCGGCCTGCGTGCGATACTTCTTCAACCGATGCCGGCCCATGCCGGCCGGGCCCGCGTGACGAAATCGGTAGACGTAGCGGATTCAAAATCCGCCGCCGCAAGGCGTGCCAGTTCGAGTCTGGCCGCGGGCACCAGGTTCACGGCGCGGTGCGCCCCGGCGCCCGTGCTCGATGTGGGGGTGGGGATGGACACGATGAGCGACACGCGAGCCGCAGCCTCCGAGGCCGCAGGCAACACCTGGCTGGCCGCGGACACCGCGCGCCAGGCCTACCGGGATTACGACAAGCCCGAGGCCGACCGGGTGCGCGAGTTCTACCGCCAGAACCACCGCCATCAGACCTACGACTTCGTGCTCGGGAAAAAGGCGCAGTGGCTGCGCTTCGAGCGCCAGCGCATGACGCCCTGGGCGGCGCTGGACTACCTGAACACGCTCGTCGACGAATCCGACCCCGACACCGCGCTGCCGCAGATCAACCACCTGCTGCAGACGGCCGAGGCCATCCGCGCCGACGGCCACCCGGACTGGTTCGTGCTCACCGGCTTCGTGCACGACCTGGGCAAGGTGCTGTGCCTGTTCGGCGAGCCGCAGTGGGCCGTCGTGGGCGACACCTTCCCGGTGGGCTGCAGGCACTCCGAGCGCATCGTCTGCGCCGAGTTCTTCGCCGCCAACCCCGATCACGACCACCCGGTCTACGGCACCGAGCACGGCGTCTACGAACCCGGCTGCGGCCTGGCGAACGTGCACCTGTCCTGGGGCCACGACGAGTACCTGTACCACATGCTGAAGGACCGCCTGCCCGAGCCGGCCCTCTACATGATCCGCTACCACTCCTTCTACGCCTGGCACCGCGAAGGGCAGTACGGCCACCTGACCGACGCCACCGACCGCGCCAACCTGCCCTGGGTGCAGAAGTTCAACCCCTACGACCTGTACTCGAAGCAGCCCGAGCCGCCGGTGCTGGCCGAGCTCAAGCCTTACTACGAGGACCTGCTGGCCAAGTACCTGCCCGCGGAGCTGGCGCTGTAAGCCGGGGCACGGGGCTCCGGCCGCGTCTCGCGCAGCGCGGGGCGGCCCCGCGCCACGGCGCTCGTCGCAGCAGGTCGCCAGGGACCCCTCTGGCGCTCAGCACAGCAGCGCGTCCAGATCCTCCGCGGCGCGCAGCGTGCGCGGCGGCATCGGTGCCGGCCGGCCGGCCGTCCAGCGCTCCCACCCGTAGAGTGCGGCCAGCAGGACGCCGTCCGCAGTCGAGCCGGGCGCGCCCACGCGCTCGGTGCCGCGGCGGGCGCTGTCGGTCAGCAGGGCGGGCAGCAGCAGGTGGTAGGGGTGGCGCGCCACCTCCCCCGCATGCAGCGCGCAGGCCGTCACCATTTGCGCCACCTCGCCCGCCTCGAGTTCGAGCCGCAACCGGGGCTCGGCCTGCGTGGCCCAGTACTCCGACCAGCACAGGTGCGCGTCGACCGCGTCGCCGCAGGCCTCGAGCGCATCGCGCACCAGGCGGTGGGTGCCGACGTGGGCGCCATGGCCGTCGCCCGCATGCGGCGCCACGACGACGCGCGGCTGAAGGCGGCGCAGCAGCGCTGCCACCGCCTGCACCGCCCGCTGCCAGTGGGCCGGGTCGGCGTGCGCGGCCTCGGGCGTGATGCGCTCGAAGGCCTGCCCGGGCACACCGATCGGGCTGAGGAGTTCGAAGCCCAGGTAGGCACAGCAGGCCTGCGCCTCGGCCCAGCGCGCGGCACGGCGCTCAAGCCGGCTGCCCAGCGTCACCGCGACGTTGACCACCTGCCAGCCATGACGCTGCCGCAGCCGCAGCGCCAGGCCCCCGACCAGCGCCTCGTCGTCGGGGTGGGGAGAGAAGACAAGGCAGCGCGGCGCGTCGGCCCGCAACGGCGCGGTCACCGCACCCGCGGTGCCGGGTATCGCGGGATCGACCCCACAGGCCAGGGCTGCGAGGTGGGCGAGCACGTGGCGGTCGTAGGGCGTTCGCGGCGGCATGGCGCCATTCTGGCGCGAGCGCTGCCGCCCTGACGCCGCCTGCACCCGTCCGGCGCCTCGGTGAAACCCTCGATGCCGCAGCGCCGCTTCCGGCCGCACAATCGCGCCGTCACAAGACTGTCACCGAACAGTCACACATGCCACCCTGACCCCCTGCCCGAGGAGACTGCCCATGTCACCGATGCGCCGCCTGAGCCTGCTCGCCGCCCTCACCCTTGCCGCCGCCGGCGCCGCCCAGGCCCAGGGCAGACTGACGCTGTACTGCAGCTCCGACGAGGCCTGGTGCCAGCAGGCCAAGACCGAGTTCGAGAAGGCCACCGGCATCCGCGTCGACATGACGCGCAAGAGCTCGGGCGAGACCTACGCCCAGATCAAGGCCGAGGCCTCCAACCCCAAGGGCGATATCTGGTGGGGCGGCACCGGCGACCCGCACCTGCAGGCCGCCGAGGAGAACCTGACGCAGGCCTACGTCTCGCCCAACCGGCGCCGCGTCGCCGAGTTCGCGATCAACCAGGCCAAGGCCTCGAAGGACCGCACCATCGGCATCTACTCCGGCGCCCTCGGCTGGGGCTACAACGAGGAGATGCTGAAGAAGGAAGGCCTGCCCGCGCCTCAGTGCTGGGCCGACCTGATCAAACCCATCTACAAGGGCAAGGTCCAGGTCGCCAACCCCAACTCCTCGGGCACGGCCTACACGGCACTGGCCACGCTGGTGCAACTGATGGGCGAGAAGGACGCCTTCAACTACCTGAAGGCCCTGCACAAGAACGTCAACCAGTACACCAAGTCCGGCTCGGCGCCGATCAAGGCCGCGGGCGCGGGCGAGACGCTGATCGGCATCGTGTTCATGCACGACGCGGTGGCCGTGGCCGCCGCTGGCCGGCCCATCAAGACCGTGGCCCCGTGCGAGGGCACGGGCTACGAGATCGGCTCGATGAGCATCATCCGCGGCGCGCGCAACCTCGACAACGCGAAGAAGTTCTACGACTGGGCGCTGACCGCCGAGTCGCAGGGCCGGGCCAAGGACGTGAAGTCCTTCCAGGTGCCGTCCAACCTGGACGCCGCCGTCTCGCCGCTGACGCCCGACCTCTCGCGCATCAAGCTCATCAACTATGACTTCGTCAAGTACGGCTCCTCGGCCGAGCGCCGGCGCCTGCTGAAGAAGTGGGACGACGAGGTCGGCTCCCTGCCGAACAACTGAGCCCGGCACGGCACGGCATGACCCTGGCGCGCGCAAACCGGCGCGAAGGCCGGAGCGAGGGCGCGCTGGCCTTGCTGTGCGCCGCCGCCTTTGCGCTGCTGCCCTGGTACCTGCTGCAGGACGGGTTCTGGAGCTTCGCCTGGCAGGCCGGCTACCCCTTCGAGCCCGACGCCGCCCCCGCGCTCTTCCTGCTGCTGCAGGGGCGCAGCCCCTGGCTGTGGCCGGTGGCGCTGCTGGCGCTGGCCGGCGTCGCGGCCGCCCTCGTGCCGCTGAGCCGGCAGCGCCGAGGCCAGGCCTTCCTGGCCATCGGCGCCGCCGGACTGGCCTACCTGTTCGCGCAGGGCTACGCGCTCGGGCTGCAGGGCTGGTCCTTCGGCGTCCTGAACGCCTGGTTCGGGGAGACCGAGCAGCGCCAGTTCGGCATGGGCTATGGCGCGCTCGTGTGCGGCATGGTCTTCCTGTTCATGCTGACCTGGGGCCTGTCGGCCAGCGGCCGCATCGTCCAGGACCCCTTCGTCGCCGGCGCGCTGGGGCTGATCGTCGCCCTGGTGGGCCTGTTCGTGCTGCTGCCGGTGGTGCAGATGCTGTTCGCCGGGCTGCGCTCGGAGGACGGTTCGGCCCTCGCGGCCTTTGCCGACCGGCTGGTGGACGCCAAGCTGTGGCGCCTGGGCTGCCTGGACGGCAGCGGGCAGTGCGGCGTGGCCTGGAACTCGCTCGCACTGGCCGTCACGGTGGGCTTCCTGAGCACCCTGCTCGGCCTGGCCTTCGCGCTGGTGATCGTGCGCACCTCGCTGCCCTTCAAGCGCTTCTTCAAGTCGCTGTCGCTGCTGCCCATCATCACGCCACCCTTCGTGATCGGCCTGGCGGTGATCCTGCTGCTGGGGCTGTCGGGCGTGGTGACGCAGTGGGTCGCCGCCACCTTCGGCATCACGCCCTCGCGCTGGATCTACGGCTTCGAGGGCGTGCTGCTGGCGCAGTTGCTGGCCTTCACGCCCATCAGCTTCATGGTCCTGATCGGCGTGGTCGAGGGCGTCAGCGCCTCGATGGAGGAGGCGTCGCAGACGCTGCGCGCCGATGACTGGGTCACCTTCAAGACCGTGACCTGGCCGCTGCTGCGCCCGGGGCTGGCCAACGCCTTCCTGCTCGGCTTCATCGAGAGCATGGCCGACTTCGGCAACCCGCTCGTGCTGGGCGGCAACTTCAACGTGCTGTCGACCGAGATCTTCTTCGCCATCGTCGGCTCGCAGAACGACCAGGCCCGGGCGGCCGTGCTCGCGCTGGTGCTGCTGGCCTTCACCGTCGCGGCCTTCGTGGCGCAGAACCGCTGGCTCGGCCGCAAGCGCTACACCACGGTCAGCGGCAAGGGCGAAGGGGGCGTGCACCCGCCGCTGCCGCGCCCGGTGCTCTGGACCGCGGTGGCGGTCACCGTGGTCTGGACGGTGTTCACGCTGGTGCTGTACGCGCTCATCATCTTCGGCAGCTTCGTCGAGCTCTGGGGCCGCAACTGGTCGCTGACGCTGCGCCACTACCTGCAGGGCTTCGCCATCGCCTTCACCGATCACGGCCTGCAGTGGAAGGGCTCGGCCTGGAGCAGCCTGGCGACGACGCTCAAGATCGCCCTCGTCTCGGCGCCGCTGACGGCGGCCATCGGCCTGCTGACGGCCTGGCTGCTGACGCGCCAGCAGTTCGCGGGCAAGGCGGCCTTCGAGTTCGGCACGATGCTGAGCTTCGCCATCCCTGGCACCGTCATCGGCGTGAGCTACATCGTGGCCTTCAACGTGCCGCCGCTGGAGCTGACCGGCACCGCCGCCATCCTGGTGCTGTGCTTCGTGTTCCGCAACATGCCGGTGGGGGTGCGCTCGGGCATCGCCTCGCTGGCGCAGATCGACAAGAGCCTGGACGAGGCCTCGCTGACGCTGCGCGCATCCTCGGCCACGACCTTCCGTCGCGTGACGCTGCCGCTGATCCGCCCGGCCATCCTCTCGGCCATGGTCTACAGCTTCGTGCGCTCGATGACGGCGATCAGCGCCGTGATCTTCCTCGTCAGCGCGCAGCACGACATGGCCACGACCTACATCATCGGCCGGGTCGAGAACAACGAGTACGGCATCGCGATCGCCTACTCCACGGTGCTCATCGTCGTGATGCTCACCGCCATCGTGCTGTTCCAGTGGCTGGCGGGCACGCGCCGGCTCGGGCGGCAGGGGCTGCGCACGACGGACACCCCGGTCATCTCTGGAGCCGCATGAACATCCCCGCCCGCACCCAGGCCGCACCCGTCCACCTGCAGGCGGTGACCAAGCGCTACGCCCCCAAGGGCCCGGCGGCGGTGGACCGTGTCACGCTGAGCTTCGAAGCCGGCTGCCTGACGACGCTGCTGGGCCCCTCGGGCTGCGGCAAGACGACCACGCTGCGGATGATCGCCGGCCTCGAGAAGGTGAGCGAGGGCCGCATCCTCATCGGCGACGACGACGTCACGCGCCTGCCGGCCACGCAGCGCGACGTGTCGATGGTGTTCCAGTCCTACGCGCTGTTCCCGCACCTGCGCGTGACCGAGAACGTGCGCTACGGGCTCGAGGTGAGCCGCCTGCCGCGCGAGGTGGTCGAGCAGCGCACCCAGGAGGTGCTGCGCCTCATGGGCCTGCAGGCCCTGGGCGCGCGCTACCCGCACGAGCTCTCGGGCGGGCAGCAGCAGCGCGTGGCCGTGGCGCGCGCGCTCGTGCTCGAGCCGCGCGTGCTGCTGTTCGACGAGCCGCTGTCCAACCTGGACGCCAAGCTGCGCCGGCACGTGCGGCAGGAGATCCGCGAACTGCAGCGCACCCTGGGCCTGACCGCCATCTACGTCACGCACGACCAGGAGGAGGCGCTGGCCGTCTCCGACACCATCGTGGTGATGAACAACGCCGTCGTCGCGCAGGCGGGAACGCCGCGCGAGCTGCACGAGCGCCCGGCCACCCGCTTCGTGGCCGACTTCATCGGCGAGGCCAACGTGCTGCCGGCGCAGGTGGGCGCCGCGGTGGACGAGGAGCGGGTGCGGGTGCAGGTGGGGGCATCGAGCCTCGTGCTGCCGGGCCGGGCCCCGGCCGGCGAACGGCGCCACGTGGCCATCCGCCCCGGGCGGGTGCGCCTGCATGCGCCCGGCACGGGTGAAGCGCCGGCCGGCACGCTCCTGGGCACCGTCAGGCGCGCAAGCTACCTCGGCGAGACGATGGAGTACGTCATCACCACGGACCTGGGCGACGTTCTCGTGGCGAGCCCCGACACCCAGATCGCGCTGGAGCCGGGCACGGGCGTCGCGGTGGAGCTGCCACCGGCCGCGGTGGTGCTGCTGCAGGATTGAGCGACCGGCCGTCACTACCTGACCGTCCGCCACCGGCCAAGACGTTTCAGCGCCGGATCGGTTCCACTTCGCGCGTGAAGGCCGCCATCGGCTCGAGCTCGGCCACCACGGCGGGCGCGCCGGCGAGGATGGCGTCGCCGTGCTCGAACATCTTGGGGGTGTTGTAGGGCCAGCTCACTCCGCCCGCCTCCTCGATCATCAGCAGCGCGGCCAGGCAGTCCCAGGGGTTCATGTGGCCCTCGTGGTAGGCCAGCAGGTGGCCCGCCGCCACGTAGGCCAGCATCAGCGCGCCCGAGGCGTTGCGGTAGAACATGCCGCCAGCCTCGGTGAAGGGCACCATGAAGCGGAACAGCGTGTCCGGCGCGATGCGGTTGCAGTAGCCCACACCGACCGAGCCCTCGGTGATCGAGCGCGCCTGCGCCACGCGCATGGGCTGCCCGTTCAGGCGCGCGCCGTGGCCCTTGCGGGCGGCGTAGACATGATCGTGGTTCGGGTCGACGATGATGCCGAGCACGACCTCGCCGCGGTGGATGCAGGCCAGCACCACGCACCAGGCCGGGATGCCGGCGACGAAGTTGGCCGTGCCGTCGATGGGGTCGATGACCCAAGTGCAGGTGTCGGCGTCCGCCGCCGCGCTGCCTTCGCTGCGGCCGAACTCCTCGCCGTGGATGGCGTCGCCCGGGAAGTGCCGGGCCAGGCGCTCACGGATGAACTGCTCGACGGCACGGTCGGCCTGGGAGACCAGGTCCTGCGGCCCCTTGGACTCGACGAGCAGGCTGTCGCGGCGGCGGAAGTGCTGAAGCGCCAGCGCGGCAGCCTCGGTGGCAATCTCGACACCGGTGTCGAGCCGGCGGGCGACGGGGTCGTTGGACATGGTCTGGGCAGGGCGTGGACGAGAGACCCGCATCATAGGCAGGCCGCGCGCCGCGACCGTGCCACCCCATGCTACAAACCGGCACCCGAGACTGCCGCCGCCGCGCACCGCCATGCCCCCGATGCCCCCCGTCACCAAGAGCCTGCTGCTGGCCTGCGTCGCGGTCTTCTGCCTCAACCTCGTCGTGCCGCTGGCCGCCTGGTTCGCGCTCTGGCCGCTGGGCAGCGGGGAGTTCATGCCCTGGCAGGTGGCAAGCTACGCCTTCCTTCACGGCGACACGCTGCACCTGTTCTTCAACATGCTGGGGCTGTGGATGTTCGGCGCCGAGCTCGAGCAGCTCTGGGGCCGGCGCCGCTTCTGGCAGTACCTCGCCGCCAGCGTGCTGGTGGCCGCCGCCGCGCAGTTGCTGATCACCGCCGTCACCGGCTCGAGGGTGCCGACGGTGGGCGCCTCGGGAGCGCTGTTCGGACTGCTGCTGGCCTACGGGATGCTGTTCCCGCACCGCACGATCATGCCGCTGTTCCCGCCCATCCCGATGAAGGCGCGCACCTTCGTCGTCGTCTTCGGCGCGCTGGAACTCGTGCTCGGCCTGGCCGGCCATGGCGGCATCGCGCACTTCGCCCACCTGGGCGGCATGCTCGGCGGCTGGTTGATGATCCGCCACTGGCGCAGTGCCGGGCCGCGGCGCTGGCGTTGAGGGCGCTGCGCCGGCCCGGGAGGGCGGCCCCGGAAATTCGCCGACGCTGCGCGCGCGCAAACCGAAGCCTCCGGCGGGCCGGACAAATCCACACGCTGACGTAGGCTACCGTAGGCAGGCATCCTGGGGCTGGGCGATGCGGGTGCGCCGGCAGCGCACGGCGTGACGAGCGAGCCGGTCGCCAAGGGCGGCCTCCATCCAGGGAGCGAAGATGAGCATGTGGCACAGGTTCTTCACGGCGCTGGCCCTTGCGGCTGGATTCACCGCAGCCCAGGCCTCCGAAGTCGAGGCGCAGTCGCGCGCGCTGCAGCGCGCGAGCGACGCGGTCATCTGGCTCACCGCCCGCGTGCCCCCGGACGCGCGCTCGGCCGCCACGCTCGGCCAGCAGCGCCAGGGCTCGGGCGTCGTCATCGGCGAGGACGGCACCGTGCTCACCATCGGCTACCTCATCCTCGAGGCCGAGGACGTGGTGCTGACCACCGACGACGGTCGCGAGGTGCCGGCCACCGTGGTGGCCTACGACGTGGCCACCGGCTTCGGCATGGTGCGACCGCTGCTGCCGCTGAAGCTGGCGCCGGCGCCGCTCGGGCGCTCGGGCGCGCTGGCCGGCAGCGAGCCCTTGGTCGTCGTCAGCGGCGGCGAAGAGGGCGGGGTCAGCGGGGCGCGCCTGGTGTCGCGCCGGGGCTTCTCGGGCAACTGGGAGTACCACATCGACGGCGCCCTGTTCACCGCGCCCGCGCGGCGCGACCACAGCGGCGCCGGCCTGTTCAACGGCCGCGGCGAGCTGGTGGGCATCGGTTCGCTCTGGCTGGCCGACGCCAGCAACGGCGAGGGCCCGCGCCAGAGCGGTAACATGTTCGTGCCGGTCGACCTGCTGACGCCGGTGTTGGCCGAGTTGCGCGCGCGCGGCAGCAGCCGGGCCAGCGACCGTGCCTGGGTCGGGCTGCAGTGCGCCGAGACCGGCTCGGGCCTGCGCATCCTGCGCGTCAACCCCGACAGCCCGGCCGATGTCGCCGGGCTCGAGGCGGGTGACACGATCGAGCGCATCGACGGCACCGCCGTCGTCACGCTGGAGTCCTTCTACAAGGCGCTGTGGAGCGGCGGCCCGGCCGAGCGCAACGTCACGCTCGACCTGCTGCGCAACGGCCGCCCGCTGGCGGTGACGCTGCGCACGGTGGACCGCATGAAGACGCTCAAGCGCGCTCAGGGGGTGTAGCCGAGGGCGGGGCCCCGGCCGCCAACGGGGCCAGGCCCTCCCGCACGGTGGGGTGGCGCAGGCGCAAGCCCAGTTCACGCTTCATGCGCGCGTTGTCCAGGCGGCGCGATTCCCCCATGAAGCTCAGCTGCACCGGCGACAGCCGCGTCGCGGCCTCGTCCCGGCTCACGCGCGGCGGGCGCGGCAGGCCCGCGAGGTCGGCCGCCAGGTCGAAGTAGTCGCCCATCTTCAGCGCCGTGTCGTCGCTGACGTGGAACACGCGCTGCGGCCCGCCGCGGAAGAGCGCGCGCAGGCAGGCGCGCGCCAGGTCGTCGGCGTGGATGTGGTTGGTGTGCACGTCGTCCTCGGCCCGCAGCACCGGCGCGCCGCGCGCCAGACGCTCGCGCGGGTCGCCGCCGGCGCGGCCGGGGGCGTAGATGCCCGGGATGCGCAGCACCACGACGCGGCAGCCGGCCGCGCGGCCGAAGTGGCGCACACGCGCCTCGGCATCGACGCGGCGGCGCGCGCGGTCGGTGGCGGGGCGCACCGGCCGGGTCTCGTCGACCCAGGCGCCGCCGCAGTCCCCGTAGACGCCGCTGGTGCTGGCATACACCAGGTGCGTGGCGCGGCCGCCACGCGCCAGCGCGCGCAGCAGTGCCGCGGTCCGCGCGTCGCGCACACCCTGGGCTGGCGGCGGCGCCAGGTGCAGCACGCGGTCGGCCAGAGCGCCCAGACGGCCCAGGGTGGCGGGGTCGTCCAGGTCGCCCACCAGCGGCACCACGCCGGCGGCGCGCAGCGCCGGCACCCTTGCCGGCGACGAGGTGAGCACGAACACGCGCCAGCGCGGGTGCAGCAGGCGCAGGACACGCAGGCCCACGTCGCCACAGCCGACGACGAGGAGCGTGGGGCGACGACGGGCGGTGGCGGGTCCTGCGGGCATGGGCGGGGCACAATCGAAGGTTTGCGCCCCACGCGATGCCAGTCCCATGAGCCTGACCGTCACCCTGAAGCCGGCCGAGCGCAGCTTCACCGTCGAGCGCGACGAGCGCATTCTCGCCGCCGCCATCCGCCAGGGCATCGGCCTGCCCTACGGCTGCCGCGACGGCGCCTGCGGCTCGTGCAAGAGCCGCCTGCTCGAGGGCCGCGTGATCCACGGCGCGCACCAGTCCAAGGCCCTGAGCCCGGCCGAGGAGGAGGCAGGCTGGGTCCTGACCTGCTGCGCCGCGCCGGTGACCGACTGCGTGGTCGAGGCGCGCAACGTGCCCGGGGCGGGGGACTTCCCCATCCTCAAGCTGCCCTCGCGCGTGTTGTCCATCGAGCGCCCGGCGCCCGACGTCGCGCTGCTGAAGATGCAGTTGCCCGCGAACCAGAACCTGCAGTACCGCGCCGGGCAGTACGTGGAGTTCATCCTGCGCGACGGCGCGCGCCGCAGCTACAGCATGGCCAACGCGCCGCACCTGCTGGGCACACCGCCATGCATCGAGCTGCACATCCGCCACATGCCCGGCGGCAAGTTCACCGACCAGGTCTTCTCCACGCTGAAGGAGAAGGACATCCTGCGCCTGGAAGGGCCCTACGGCAGCTTCTTCCTGCGCGAGGAGTCGGCCAAGCCCATGGTGCTGCTGGCCAGCGGCACCGGCTTCGCGCCCATCAAGGCCCTGGTCGAGCACATGGAGTTGAAGGGCATCACCCGCCCGGCCGTGCTGTACTGGGGCTGCCGCAGCCGCGCCGACCTCTACCTCGACGCCTGGGCCCAGGCCGCGGCCGCGCGGCTGCCGAACCTTCGCTACGTGCCGGTGCTCAGCGAGCCCCGGGCCGAGGACGCCTGGACCGGCCGCACCGGCTTCGTGCACGAGGCCGTGATGGCCGACCTGCCCGACCTGTCGGGCCACCAGGTCTACGCCTGCGGCGCGCCGGTGATGGTGGACGCCGCCCGGCGCGACTTCAGCGCCCGCTGCGGCCTGCCCGAGGACGAGTTCTTTGCCGACAGCTTCACATCGGCCGCCGACGCGGCCGGCTGAGCGCCCGAGAGCCCCATCACCGCCCGCTGCAACCCTAGGAGACCCGCGATGACCCTGCGCCGCCATGCCCTCGCCCTGCTCTGCGCCGCCCCGCTCGCCCTGGCCGCCACGGCGGCCTGGGCGCAGCCCAAGCCGGTGCGCCTGGTCGTGCCCTACCCCCCCGGCGGCCCGCTGGACATCGTGGCGCGCGCGCTGGCCGACAAGGTCAAGGACACGCTGGGCCCGGTCGTGGTCGAGAACCGGCCCGGCGCCGGCGGCAACCTGGGCGCCGACCTGGTGGCCAAGTCCGCGCCCGACGGCGCCACCATCGTCATGGGCGCGGTGGCCACGCACGCCATCAATCCCTGGCTCTACAACCGCATCCCCTACGACCCGATCCGCGACTTCACGCCCATCACCCTCGTGGCCCAGGTGCCCAACGTGCTGGTGATGAACGCCGAGACGGCGCAGCGGCTGCAGGTCAACGGCATCGCCGACCTCGTCGCGCACGCGCGGCGCAACCCGGGCAAGCTGAACTACGGCTCGGGCGGCAACGGCAGCGCCGGGCACCTGGCCGGCGAGATGTTCAAGGCCCAGGCCGGCATCGACGCGGTGCACGTGCCCTATGCCGGCGGGCCGCCAGCGCAGCTGGCGCTGGTCAGCGGCCAGGTGGACTTCAACTTCGACAACCTGGCTGCGGCCTCGGCCAACATCCGCTCGGGCAAGCTCAAGGCCCTGGCGGTGACCACTTCACGCCGCTCCAGCGCCATGCCCGAGCTGCCCACCGCCGCCGAGGCCGGCACCGCGGTCGGCCTGAGGGCCTTCGACATCGGCACCTGGTTCGGCCTCTTCGGGCCGGCACGACTGCCCGCCGACGTGACCCAGCGCCTGAACAAGGCCTTCGTCGACGCGCTGAACTCGCCCGAGCTCAAGGCCCGCATGGCCACGCTGATGGCCGAGCCCTCGCCCACCACCCCCGAGGAGTTCGCCGCCTTCGTCAGGGCCGAACTCGCCAAGTACGAGAGCGTGGTCAAGGCCAGCGGCGCCAAGGTGGATTGAGGCCATGAACCCCTACTTCCGCCACACCCACGAACGCGCCTTCGGCACCTGGCCGCTGAAGGGCGCCGAGTTGACGGCCGCGCTCGAGATCGCGCTGGACGTCGGCTACCGCGCCATCGACACCGCGCAGCTCTACGGCAACGAGGCCGAGGTCGGGGTCGTTCTGCGGGCCTCGGGGCTGCCGCGCTCGCAGCTGTGCGTGACCACCAAGGTGGCGCCAGGGCATCTGGACGCCACGCACTTCCTGCCCTCGGTGGAGGCGAGCCTGAAAGCGCTGGGCCTGGACCAGGTCGACGTGCTGCTGATCCACTGGCCGCCGGCCGACGGCGAGGTCGTGGCGCCGCTGCGCCTGCTGGAGCAGGCCCAGCGGAAAGGGCTGACCCGGCACGTGGGCGTGAGCAACTTCACCGCCGCGATGCTGCGCACCGCCCGCGCCACGCTGGAGGTGCCGGTGGTCGTCAACCAGGTCGAGTTCCACCCCCTGCTGGACCAGCGCAAGCTGCTCGCCGCCGCCGCGGAGACCGGTATCCCGCTGTCGGCCTACTGCTCGGTGGCGCGGGGCGAGGTCTTCAAATACCCGGTGCTCGACGAGATCGGGCGCGGCTACGGCAAGAGCGCCGCACAGGTCACGCTGCGCTGGATCCTGCAGAAGGGCGTGCCGGTGACGACGATGTCGACCCGCCGCGCCAACATCCAGGCCAACTTCGACGTCATGGACTTCACGCTCTCGAGCGTGGACATGGCGCGCATCGACGCGCTGAACGCGGTGGGCCTGCGCGTGGTCGACAAGGCGCGGGTGCCCTGGGCGCCGGAGTTCGACTGAGAGCCCGGGCCCCCGAGCGGCCCGGCGGCGGCCGCGCGATGCGCCGTGGGGCGGTCGTCCCGCTCAGTCCGCGGTGGCGCCCGAGGCCACGACCAGCGGTCGCCAGGCCTCGGCTTCGGCGCGCACGAAGCGCTGCATCTCGTCGATCACGAGGTTGCCGGCGGACGAAGCCGCCAGCCGGTAGCGCTCTTGCAGCGACGGCAGCGCCGTGACCTCGCGGATCGCGGCCGCCAGACGCTCCAGAATCAACCTGGGCGTCCCCGCCGGGGCGGCGATGCCCGCCCAGCCCTCGACCACCATGTCGCGGAAACCCTGTTCCACGAAGGTGGCCAGGTCGGGCAGCACGGCGCTGCGCGTCGGGCTCGTCACGCCCAGGCCCTTGAGTGCCCCCGAGCGCAGGTGCGGCACCGCTGCGGTCAGGCCATCGAGCACGAGCGGCACCTGGCCACCGATGACATCGGCCACCGCCTGCGCTCCGCCCTTGTAGGGGATGTGCGTCAGTTCGACGCCCACCGCCTTGGCCAGACGCATCATCACCAGGTGCGGGATCGATCCGACACCCGACGTGGCGTAGCTCAGGGGCACCGGCGAACGCCGCGCGGCAGCCACGAACTCGGACACGGACACATAGGGCACGGCCTTGTTGGCCATCAGCGCATACGGCGTGCGCAGGATGTCGGCCACGTGCGCAAAACTGCGGTCCGGATCCCAGTCCAGGCGCCCGCGGTACAGCGCGGGGCCGACGGCCATGGCGCTGATGACGGACACCACGAGCGTGTACCCGTCGGGCGCGGCCTTCGCCACCAGGCCCGTGCCCAGCGTGGAGCCG
>Ga0169931_10001302_pt1 | contig 41213 bp, 33 predicted proteins | sample Kivu_15m_20L_FD_129675 | JGI IMG/M metagenome (GOLD analysis project Ga0169931, IMG submission 129675) | Freshwater microbial communities from Lake Kivu, Western Province, Rwanda to study Microbial Dark Matter (Phase II) - Kivu_15m_20L... | ecosystem: Environmental > Aquatic > Freshwater > Lake... | reverse complement strand
GTGTGGCGACCAAGAAATCGATGTACTCACGAGCGGTGCAGCGCGCACGGTTCATGACCCAAACGTAGTCCCGGACACACCAACGCGCAAACTGCCCAAAATACCAACTGCGTAACTCCTATTGGTTGTGTCCGCGTTTCCCCAGCGAAGGGCGCTCATGTCGCTGCTGCTCGTCGAACCGCCGCTGAACCCCACCCGCGAAGCCGTGCGCGTCGAGAGCGTGCTGAAGCCAGAGGTTCCGCCGCCGCCGCGCAAGCACAAGATCATCGCCGTTCTGCCCGCGTACAACGCGGCGAAGACGCTCGCGGCCACGGTCGCGGACTTCCCCGCCGGGTGCGTGGACGAAATTCTGCTCGTGGACGATTGCAGCAAAGACAACACCGCGCAACTCGCCCGCGACATGGGCCTCACGGTCATCGTTCACGAGAAGAACACCGGCTACGGCGGCAACCAGAAGACGTGCTACCGGTACTGCCTCGAGCGCGGCGCGGACATCGTGGTGATGATCCACCCGGACTATCAGTACGATTCGCGGGTGATCCCGCACGCGGTCGGGATGATCGAGTTGGGCATCTGCGACGTGATTCTGGGGAACCGCGTGCGGAGCCGGCGCGAGGCGCTGAAGTGCGGGATGCCGTGGTGGAAGTACGTGAGCAACCGCGGCCTCACGATGTTCGAGAACGTGGCGCTCGGCCAGAACCTCGGCGAGTTCCACAGCGGGTTCCGCGCGTACCGGCGGAGCGTGCTGGAAACGATCCCGTTCGAGAACAACTCGGACGACTTCGTGTTCGACACGCAGTTCTTGGTGCAAGCGGTCCACTTCGGGTTCCGCTTGGGCGACATCCCGGTGCCGGTGCGGTACTTCGACGAGGCGAGCCAAATCAACTTCCGCCGCAGCGCGAAGTACGGCCTGCAAACGCTCAGCACCGTGGGTAAGTTCTGGCTGAACAAGTTGGGGCTGTGGAAGAGCGGGCTGTTCCAAGCGAAGAAGGCGTGATGTAGCCCCGGAGGGGCGACGGATGTTAGCCCGGGGTGAAGCGCAGCGCAACCCCGGGAACCACCAACGCGAAATACGAACAAGCCCGGAGGGGGCGACAGACTCGCGCCACGCGGACGTGATGTCTGTCGCCCCCTCCGGGGCTTCGTGGAATGGTGCCGGTGTTCCCGGGGTTGCGCTCGCAAAGCCTCGCTTCACCCCGGGCTAACATCTGCCGCCCCTCCGGGGCTAAGGCGGAACGCAACCCGCATAGCGCGCGGGTTCGCGCCGGTTCTCACCGGGCACTCATTCGCACGGCGAAACTACTCCGCGCGCGCGGGGTTCGATACACTTCGCAGTACCCGCACCGCGCCGATTCGCACCCGGAGTAGCTCCCGTGCCCCTGCTGTTCGCCGTCACGCTGTTCGTCAGCGCGTCGCTCTTGTTCATGGTTCAGCCCATGGTGGGCAAACTGGTGCTGCCGCTGCTCGGCGGTAGCCCGGCCGTGTGGAACGCCTGTATGGTGTTCTTCCAAGCCCTCCTCTTGCTCGGCTACTTGTACGCCGACCGCGTCACGCGCATCGAGAGCGCCAAGCGCCAGTGGATGATCCACCTCGGGGTCATGTCGCTGCCGGTGGCGGCGTTCGTGCTCGCCATCGCGTTCGGCACGCGGGGCACGCCCATCGCGGTCGCGGAGAGCCTCGCGCCCACCGACGGCAGCAGCGCCATCATCAGCGTGCTGCTCATCCTCACGGTCGCCATCGGCATTCCGTTCTTCGTGTGCAGCACCTCGGCCACGCTGTTGCAGAAGTGGTTCACCTACACCGGGCACCCGTCGGCGCGGGACCCGTACTTCCTGTACTCGGCGAGCAACGCGGGCAGCCTCATTTCGCTGCTCGGGTACCCGATCTTCATCGAACCGAACATGACGCAGGGCGGGCAGACGTGGTTCTTCGCCGCCGGGTTCGTGGGGCTGATCGCGCTGATCGCGTTCTGCGGCCGGGCCGCCGCGAACCCGCTCGGCGCGCCGCCCGCGAACGGCAAGGGCGGGGCCGCCGCACCGGCCGCGGCGGCACCCGCGGAAGTGGAACCGACGTGGGGCCGCATGGCGAAGTGGACCGCGCTCGCGTTCGTGCCGAGCAGCCTCATGCTCGGCGTCACGTTCCACATGACGACCGACATCGCCAGCATCCCGCTCCTGTGGGTCGGGCCGCTGGCCCTGTACCTCATCACGTTCATCATCTCGTTCGGCCGCGTGCCGTCGTGGTTCCGCATCCTGATCGGGAACCTCGCCCCGGTGATGATCCTGCTGCTGGTGTTCCTGCTGATCTCCGGCGTGAACCCCGGCACCGGTCTGAGCCTGCTGTTGCACCTGCTCACGTTCTTCGCGGCGGCGCTCATGTGCCACTACGAACTGGCCCGCGACCGCCCCAGCCCGAAGTACCTCACGACGTACTTCCTGATTATGTCGCTCGGCGGGGTGCTCGGCGGCATCTTCAACTCGCTGCTCGCGCCGCTCGTGTTCCCGCACGCCTACGAGTACCAGCTCGCGCTCTTGGTCGCGTGCCTGATGGTGCCGAAGCTCACCGGCGAACCGGAGAAGGACGACAAGGGCAACCCGGTGCCGCCGCCGCCCAAGACGCCGCAAGAGGAGAAGGCCGCGGAACTGTGGGGCCGCATCGCGCGGGCGCTGGACGTCGTGGTCCCGGTGCTGGTGGCCGTCGCGTTCTGGCAGATGGGCCAGCTCGCGCGGTACGAGTGGTACACGAGCCTGCTGGGTAAAGTGGCCGAGACGGTGCCGTTCAACATCGGCCCGAAGACGGTGAACATCATCATCGTGTACGCGCTGCCGGTGATGGTGTGCTTCTTCTTCGTGGACCGGCCGCTGCGGTTCGCGCTGTGCGTGGCCGCGATCCTCGGCCCGGTCACCTACCGCGAGGCCGGGAGCACCGCGATTCACAGCGAGCGCAGCTTCTTCGGCATTCTGAAGATCGAAGAGAACGACGTGTACGAGTCGTACCTGATGGAGGCGGCCGAAGGGGACCGCCAGAAGGTGGTGCGGAACCCGGCCGGCGACCCGGTGCTGATGCACCAGTTCACGTTCCGCCGGCTGGTGCACGGCACCACGCTGCACGGCACGCAGGTGGCGAAGCACCAGCGCCACGTGTGGGACCAACTGCAACTGATGACGTTCGCCAACCCGTGGGACAACCTCGCGGTGGGCGGCGCGCAGATCGCCTACGACGCGCGCCAAGAGCCGCTGACGTACTACCACCGCACCGGGCCGGTCGGGGCGATGTTCCAAGAGCTCCTCGCCCGCGGGCGCGAGAACGACCACGTGGCGATGGTGGGCCTCGGCACCGGGAGCGTGTCGTGCTACGCGCGCCCCGGTCAGCGCCTCACGTTCTACGAAATCGACCCGCTGGTGAAGAAACTGGTCGCCGACACCGACGAGTACTTCAGCTACGTGCGCGACGCCGAGCGCCGCGGCGCGAAGCTCGACCTCCGCATGGGCGACGCGCGCCTGAAACTGAAGGAGACCGACGACAAGTACTCGCTGCTGCTCGTGGACGCCTTCAGTTCGGACTCGATCCCGGTGCACCTGCTCACCGTGGAAGCGGTGCGGCTGTACTTGGAGCGCATGAAGGACGACGGCATTCTGGCGCTGCACATCTCGAACAAGTACGTGCGGTTGGAGCCGGTGGTCGCGGCCATCGCGAAGGAACTGGGCCTCGTGGCGTACGTGTGGAACGACGACGACGGCAGCGGCCCGCGCAAGTTCGGCAAGACCGCGTCGAGTTGGGTGGCGCTGGCCCGGAAGAAGGAGCACCTCGGCGAGCGCATCGCGTCGCCGGCCGGCGACCTCGTGGGCCTGTACGACGGCGGCACGCAACTGGGCGACGCGATCAAGGCGTCGTTCCCCGATCTGCCGAAGGACACCGACGGCCCGCTGGGCGGCACGCGCCTCGTGCGGCTGCTGAAGGTGCTCGTGCCCGAGTTCGCCGCGGCGTTCCCCGCCGGCACGCCCACCAGCGAAGACGCCGCGAAGTGGCTTTCCGACCGCGGCGACCCGCACGGCCGGCAGTACGCCGCGGCGCTCCGCACCCCGCCCACCGCGGCCCCGGACAAACTCGGCACGCTGATCGAGCGCGTGTACCCGGACGCGGTCGCGGCGGTGAAGGCGGGCACGCCGCTCGACACGTGGCTCGAGGGCCGGGACCCGGCCGGCAAGCGGTACGCCGAACTGGCGCGCCGCTACGGCCGCGACGCCGGGCTGCAGTCCGTGACCCAGACCGAAACGCTGCTCATCTGGCTCGACGCCCGCAAGGACGCCACCGCGAAACGGTACGCCGACTGGCTCCGCAAGTACCGCTCCGAGTACGTCACCCTGATGACCGTTTTGCAGGACGAAACCGGGCACGCGTTCCGCCCGGTCATCGTGCTCGAGGGCGTGGACGCGTGGACCGACGACTACGCCGACGTGATGCGCGTGATGATGATTAAGGAACTGCAACTGCTCCGCAAGTTCTTCGGCCTGCCCACCCCGGTGGACGGGTGACGCCGGTCGGTGTTGTCGGTGCGAGCGCACGGGCGGCGGTTCATTCGCTGGCCCGCGCCGGCCTTTCCGCGTGGGCCGTCGATCAGTTCAACGACCGCGACCTCGCGCGCGTCGCGCCGTGCGCCCTGTGCCCCGAAGGGGGCTACCCCCACGCGCTGCCGGAACTGGCGGCGCGGTTCCCGCCCGGCCCGGTGCTCTACACCGGCGGCCTCGAAAACCATCCGCAAGTCGTGGCCGAACTCGCGCGCACGCGCGAACTGTGGGGCAACCCCGCGCACGTGCTCCCGGGCGTCCGCGACCCCTTCGCGCTGGCGGCGCTCCTCGCGCGCACCGGGTTCCGCGTCCCCCAACTCATTGCCCCCGGCGCGCAGTGCCCGGCCCACGGGCGCTGGGTGCGGAAACCGCTGCGCTCCGGGGGCGGTCTGGGCGTCCGCTTCGCCCGCCCAGGCGAACCCGCGACCGCCGAGCACGTTTTTCAAGAGTTCAGCGAAGGCGCGCCGATGTCGGCGCTGTTCGTGAACGACGCGCTCTTCGGCGTGACGGAGCAACTGATCGGCGAAGCGTGGCTGCACGCGGCCCCGTTCGCGTACTGCGGGAACATCGGGCCGCTACACGTGCCGAGTGTCGTGCCGCATCTGAACGCGCTGTGCGAAACCGGTCTTCGCGGAGTGTGGGGCGCGGACTTCGTGCTGTGCGCCGGTGAACCCGTGGTGCTGGAAGTGAACCCGCGCTACACCGCGGCAATCGAAGTGCTGGAACTCGCCACCGGGCGCGCGGCACTCACTTACGGCGGGGCGCGCCGGTGGGAAGCGTCGGCGATTCGACCTACCCCCCCGGCCCCCCTCCCTAAAGGGAAGGGGGAGAGTCGTCTCGCTGCGCTCGACGGCGCAGACACTGATTCTTCGGACGCCGAGCGCAGCGAGGCGTCTTCCTCTTTCTCCCCCTTCCCTTTAGGGAGGGGGGCCGGGGGGGTAGGTGAAACCTCCGCGCGCCCAGAAGCCTCAACTTCCCACCAAGTCGCCAAAGCGATCTACTACGCGCCGCACGCGATCCGCTTCCCGCACAGCGGGCCGTGGGACGCCGACCTCACCGCGCCCTTCGACCCGTGGCGCGTTCCGGGCTTCGCGGACATCCCCGAGGCCGGCGCGCACATCGAAGCCGGGTGGCCGGTCCTCACGCTCTTCGCGGAGGGCACGAACGCGCGCCGGCTCCTACAATCACGCGCGGCGGAACTCGATTCCCTCTTCCGAGAACACCAGCCATGACACTGAACGAACGGGCGAACGCCGTTGCCGACGAACTGGAGAAGCACGCGGCGCGGTTGCGCGTGAGCGTGTCGAAGGTGGGCGGCGCGCGCGTCATCGACTGCGGCGGTGCGGTGCCCGGTTCGCTCGCGGCCGGGCTGCTGATGGCCCGCGCGTGCCTCGCGGACCTCGGCGACGTGAGCTACGTTCCGTGCCCGCTGCCCGACGTGAGCGGCCCGGCGGTGCAGGTGTTCACGGACGACCCCGTGCGCGCGTGCTTGGCGTCGCAGTACGCGGGCATGCAGATCAGCGTGGGGAAGTTCTTCGCGCTGGGGTCCGGGCCGATGCGCGCGCTCGCGGCCCGCGAAGAACTGTTCCAGCACATCGCCGGCAAAGAAGAAGCCCCGGTCGCGGTCGGCATCCTCGAAACGCACAAGCACCCGACGGAAGAAGTAGTGGCCGCGATCGTGGCAAAGCTGCCGCCGGTCGCGGAGCGGCTCACGCTGCTCGTCGCGCCGACCACGAGCATCTCCGCGACCACGCAGATCGTCGCGCGGTCGGTGGAAACGGCGCTGCACAAGCTGCACGAACTGAAGTTCGATGTCGCGCACGTCGTGAGTGCCTACGGCGTGGCCCCGCTGCCGCCGGTGTCGCCGGACTTCGTGACCGCGATGGGCCGCACGAACGACGCGACTCTGTACGGCGGGAAAGTCACGCTGTGGGTGCGCGCCGACGACGAGGAGATCGAGCGCGTGGGGCCGAAGGTGCCGTCGGCGGCATCGAAGGACTACGGCGCGCCGTTCGCGGAGGTGTTCCAGCGGTACAACGGCGACTTCTACCAGATCGACCCGCTGCTGTTTTCGCCGGCGGAAGTGGAGTTGCGCAACCTGAAGACCGGCCGCGCGTGGCGGTTCGGTCAGTGTAATGCCGACCTTTTGCGGAAGTCGTTCGGTCTGGCATAATCACCGTTGGCAGTTGTCGAACCGCCGGCGTAAGCCGGTGGGTGCGGGAACACAACCCGGCCGGCTTACGCCGGCGGTTCGACCGGACACAGCGCGCGAGGAGCGAACCCATGATTGCCGAACTCGACGAACTCGACCTCGAAGCCACCATTTCGGTGCGCCCGTTCAACCTGCTGCCGGACCAGCACCGCTACGAACTCGTAGACGGGATGGTTGAGGAGAAGGACATGGGTTCGCTGTACAGTTGGGTCGGCGGCGAACTGTACGCGCACCTGCGCGACTACTGCCGCGCGAACACGTACGGTTGGGTGTGGCACGCGGACGCCGGGTTCGATTGCTTTCACAGCGACACGGTGCGGTTCCCGGATGTCGCGGTGCTGCGGTTCGGGCGACTCACGAACGAAGAACTGCCCGACGGGCACATCGGGATCGCGCCCGATCTGGCCGCGGAAGTGGTGTCACCGAACGACCGCATCGACGACCTCGAACGGAAGTTGCTCGACTACCGGCGCGCGGGCGTGCGGTTGGTGTGGCTCGTGTACCCGGCGTCGCGGATCGCGCGCGTTCACCGCCCGGACCGCACCATTACGGAACTGACCGAGAACGATCTGCTCACCGGCGAAACGGTGCTGCCGGGGTTCCAAGTGCGCGTCGGCGACCTGTTCCCGGTGCGCCCGGCCGCACAGCAAGCGAAAGCCTAATGCGCATCGCGGTTCTTTCCGGCGGCAGCGGGTGGCACGTTCAGGACGTGCTGCGCGCCGCGCGCGAACTCGACCTCCGCGCCGAAGCGCTCGACTTCCGCGCGCTGCACGATCGCGCGCTCGACGGCTTCGACGCGGTGCTCGTGCGCACGATGCCCGCGGGGTCGCTCGAACAGGTCGTGTTCCGCATGGACCTGCTGCACGAAGCGGCGGCGCGGGGTGTACAGGTACTGAACCCGCCGCGCGCGGTGGAAGTGTGCGTCGATAAGTACCTCACCACGGCGCGGCTCGTGCGGGCCGGCATTCCGACACCGGAAACCGCCGTGTGCCAGAAGAGCGACGACGCGATGGCGGCGTTCGCGCAAATCGGCGGCGACGCGGTGCTGAAGCCGCTGTTCGGGGCCGAGGGCCGCGGCATGTGTCGCATCACCGACGCCGAAACCGCGTGGCGCACGTTCCGCGTACTGGAACAAACCGGCCAAGTGATCTACCTTCAGCGGTTCGTGCGGCACCCCGGGTGGGACTTGCGCGCGTTCGTGCTCGGCGGGCGCGTGCTCGCCAGCATGAAGCGCACCGCGAACAACGACTGGCGAACCAACGTGGCACAAGGCGGCACCGCAGAGCGCGTGACACTGACGCGCGAAGAAGAGCAGCTCGCGCTGGCGGCGGCGGAGGCGGTGGGCTGCCCGGTCGCGGGCGTCGATCTGCTGCCCGGTCCCGGCGGCGAGCGGTTCGTGATCGAAGTGAACGCGGTCCCCGGTTGGAAGGCGCTCGCCCCGACGTGCGGCGTCGATGTGGCGAAAGAAGTCGTGCGATTCTTGGTGCGGGAGGGCTGAGATGGCCGGCGAAATCGAAGGTTGCGGCTTCGACGGCTTTCGCGCGTGCGTGTGGGAAGTGACCGCGCGCAAAATCGGGAACGTGCATCGGTTCGCGGACTTCCCGAACCTGACTTATCTCGACTTCGTCATCTCCGCCGAATCGATCCGCGGGTGGATCAACATTGCGCACGAATGCTGGCTCGGTTACGGCAAAACGCGACTGGGATACACGATCGAGCGCGCAATCTACTGGATGCACCGCGAGGTTGGGACGAACACGCACCTCGGTATCATTCTGTTGCTGATGCCCCTTGCGGCAGTGCTTACGCGCCCGCGATCCGCTTCCCGCAACACGCGACATGATTTGACTCACGTTCTTTCTCTCCTGACGATTGAGGACGCGCGCCTCGTTTACAGCGCAATTCGGAACCTAAACCCCGGCGGGCTGGGTGACGCGCCGGAGCAAGACGTGCGGGCCGAACCCACGGTCACGCTGCTCGAAGCCATGAAACTCGCGGCCGACCGCGACATGGTCGCGCGGCAGTACGCGAACGGCTTCGCGGACGTGTTCGATTTCGGGGTGCCCGCGTTCGTGGATGCGTTCGCCAAGTTCGGGTGCGTCGAAGCGGCCATCATCGATTCGCAACTGCGGTGGCTCGCGACGTACCCGGATTCGCTGATCGCCCGCAAGAACGGCCCGGCGGTCGCTGAGGATGTGCGCCGGCGCGCCGCAGAGGTGCTCGCGCTCGGTGGCATTGCCACGGCCGAAGGGCGCGCCGCGGGCGTCGCATTGGATAAGCACCTTCGCAGCGACGGGAACAAGCTGAACCCCGGCACAACGGCCGATCTCATCACCGCGTGCCTGTTCGTCGCGCTCCGCGAGAATAAGGTGACTCCGAACCCCCCGTTCCGCTGGAACGTCCCGGATTGGCTCTGAAAGTGGCGTCTTCAGGGTAGTAGGCACGCTCCGCGTGCCGTGTGTTCGGGCCGCGTCAGCTAACCAACGAAACGCACAACTTACCGCGCTCCTCAGAACGGCACGCGGAGCGTGCCTACTACCCTAAAGACATCATGCCCACCGAGCGCTTCAAAGTTCGCGTCACGAAAGACCACTTGGTCTTCTGCTGCGGGCACTTCATCAGCTACCACGGCCACAAGTGCGAGACGCTGCACGGCCACAACTACCGGTGCGCGGTTGAAGTGGAAGGGCCGCTGCAAGGGGACTACTACGTCTTCGACTTCATCGCGCTGAAGGCGCGCACGAAGGAAATCACGGACGAACTCGACCACCACATGCTGGTGGCGACGCGCAACCCGGTGATCGCGGTGGACGACACGCCGAAGTGCGTGCGCGTGAACTACCGCGACCGCGAGTGGGTGTTCCCGCGCGGCGACTGCATTCTGCTGCCCATCGAGAACACCACCGCGGAGCTGATCGCGCGCTACATCGCCGGCCGGCTGTGGGAGTCGTTGAAGGCGAACGAGAACTTCACGCCGGAAGTGCTGCGCGTGGAAGTGGAAGAAGGCCCGGGGCAGTCCGCGACCGTGGAATGGCGGGCGTAATCAGGGTAGTAGGCACGCTCCGCGTGCCGTTCTGAAGAGCGCGGACCGCAAGGCACATCGTTGGTTCGCTGCAGCGGCCCGAACACACGGCACGCGGAGCGTGCCTACTACCATCAAGTCCGGCACATTTTCGCGCACTTGCCGCTTGCGGCGGCTTCGCGCAACCGTCACACTTCTCGTAACCGGCACGGAGTGCCGCACACTCGCATCCGAATGTCATTCGCACCGGCCGGAACGGACGCCGCGCCGCGGACCTCACCAGAGGAGACCGCACATGAACCGTCCGCTCGGTCGCCGCGACTTCCTGCGCACCGCCGCCGCCGTTGCCGCTGCCGCAACAGTCGGCGCGCCGGTGTTCGCCGATTCCAAGAAGGCCAAACTCAAGAAAGCCGTGAAGTACGGCATGGTGCAACTGAAGGGCGGCGCCCACCTCGCCCGGCTCGAACTCGCCAAGAAGTGCGGGTTCCTCGGCGTCGAGATCGACAGCCCCGGCACCGACAAACTCGACGAACTGGTGAAGGCGAGCAAGGAAACCGGCGTCGCGATTCACGGCGTCATCGACTCCGTTCACTGGCGCGACACGCTCTCGCACCCGGACGAAAAGGTGCGCGCGAAGGGCCTCGCGGCGCTCGAAGGCGCGCTCAAGGACGCGAAGACCGTGGGCGCGGACACGGTGCTGCTGGTGCCGGGCGTGGTGAACAAAGAGGTGAGCTACGAGCAGTGCTTCGAGCGCTCGCAGGCGGAAGTGAAGAAGGCGCTGCCGCTCGCGGAGAAGCTGAAGGTGCGCATCGCCATCGAGGTGGTGTGGAACAACTTCATCACCAAACCCGAACAGCTCATCGAATACGTGGACGCCTTCAAGAGCGAGTACGTCGGCGCGTACTTCGACTGCTCGAACATGATTAAGTACGGCGTCGCGCCCGCGGACTGGATCCGCAAGCTCGGCAAGCGGATGCTGAAGTTCGACTTCAAGGCGTTCGCGAAAGGGAAGATGAAGCCGAACGACGAATACGCCGGGTTCCGCGTCGAGATCGGCGAGGGCGACGAGAACTGGCCGGAAGTGCTCAAGGCGCTCGCCGAAGTGGGCTACGACGGTTGGGCCACGGCCGAAGTGGGCGGCGGCGGCGAAGAGCACCTGAAGAAGATTGCCGCGCAGATGGACAAAGTGCTGGGGCTGTGATTTGGTGTTTGGTGTTTGTCGCGTTCACAGGGTGCACTACGCGACCCTGTGCTCCGAGATACAACCCCTTCGGGATACACACCAAACACCAAACACGAAGGTCACTTCGATTTGCCGACCATCACATCGAGAGCGCGCACGAGTTCCTCGATCTCCTTGAGCGTCTGGGCGTCGGCGCGCACGATCAGTGAATTGGTGCGCGGGTCGGCGGTCACCGTGGCCCCGAACACTTTCTTCAGAATCGGTTCCATTTCGAGCGCCATCGCGTGCTTCAGCGTGACCACGGTGAGGCGCGGTTCGCCGCCCATCGGCGCGCCACCCGGAATACCACCGAAGCCGCCGCCCGGCCCCATCGGCGGGCCGCCCGCGCCGCCCGGCACCATGCTGTCCGGCAGGGGACGCGCCCCCCCACCGCCCGGGCCACCGCTACTCGGCGCGCCGGGACCGATTGGCCCGCCGCGCCCGCCATCACCACCGCCCGCGGCACCGGGGCCGCGCCCGCCGCCCATGCCACCGCCACCGCCGAACATCGGCGCGCCGCCCTTCGGCTTCTTGAACACGAGCACGGTTTCCGTGCGGTTGCCTTCGCCGAAGCGCTCGGAGGTGCAGAACTCCCAGCCGTCGCGCCCGTTCGTGGTAACGGTTTGCTCGAACGCCTTCCGGTCGCCCTTGAAGTCCACGAACTTGTACTCCCACACCGGCTGCGCGACTCCCGCGAACCCGCTGCCCATCCCGCCCGGCATGCCCGTCCAGCCGCCGGGGCCGGGTTCGCCGATCCGCCCCGGACCCACCGGGCCGGACGAACCGCCCGGACCGCCGGGTAAGCCGCCCGTTCCCAGCGGCGGTGGGCCGCCGATACCGCCGCCCATCCCCGGGGGCGCGCCCGACGCCGTCTTCGCCGGCGGGCCGCCCGCGCCCGTCGGCGGTTGCGCCTCGACCTTCGAGAGCAGCGCCGCGCCGCCCGTCATTCCCAGAGCCGCGACCAACACGCCGGCCGCGACCGACAGCTTCACCCGCATCGTCACACCCTCCGTTAGCCCGCGAGCGAGCGCGAGCGCGGCCGACGAAGCCGCGCCCGCACCGGCGGGGAGAGAAGTTGCCACACTCACCAAGTGCTCCGGCACCGCGTGCGCGGCACCTGCCGAAAGGCCCACACCGACCGCTGTCGCGGGCGCGATCCCGCGCGCCGCGAGCAGTTCCAACAGCTTCTGCCGCGCCTTGCACAGCCGCCCGCTGAGCGAACCGAGCGGCCAGCCGAGGCGCGCCGCGGCGTCCGGTTGCGACACGCCCTCGAGTTCGCACAGCACGAACGCGGCCCGCTCCGCCCCGGGCAACCGCTGCACCTCTTCGTGAACCGCTAGCACGAGCGCTTCCCACGCCGCGTCGCCGACCGGTTGGCTCGCTTCCGGTTGCGCCGCGGCGCGTTCGCGGGCCGCGCGCCGCGCGAACGACCGCTTCGCCTTCATGCAGGCTCGCACGGCGGCCCCGTGCAACCACGAGGGAAGCGCGCGGCCGTCGCGAATGGTGGGTGCGGAGCGCACGAGCGCGAGGAACACCGCTTGGAAGGCGTCTTCGGCGTCGGCCCGGTTGGGCAGCGCCCGGTGGCACACCGACCACACGAGCGGCCCGTGCCGGCGCACCACTTCCTCGAACGCGCGCGGGTCGCGCGTTTCGACGAACCGCGCGAGCAGTTCGGCGTCCGCGGTCAGCCCCTCGGCCTTCCGCGCGACCGCTTGTAGCAGCGTGTTGGTCATCACGAATAGGTTCCCGCGCCGCCGCGGTTCCTACAAGTGACGAAAGAAATGAGAAGAACGTGCTTCCCGGGACCGCGGGCGTCCCGCCCGCCGGCTTCGCGGTGTGGTGAAAAGTCGAGAGTCGGGGAGCGCTGCACCGCGCGGCAACGCGTGCGGGGGAGACGCCCGCGGTCCCAGCGCGCGCTCAGCCGAACACGTCGCTGACGGCGATGTGGCCGACGGTGTTGCCGTCGAGCGCGAGCGGCACCTGTTGGCCCGCGGTGTAAGTGGTTGTGGTGCCGTAAGCCGGTGCGTCGGTCGGCCCGGAAGGGTCGGTGAGCACTTCGATCTGCTTGTCGATCACGTTCACGATCCAATACACCGGAATGCCCGCCCGCGCGTACACGCGGGACTTATCGATGCGGTCGTACGCGAGCGAAGACGCGGACACTTCGATGACGAGTGCCGCGTCGGCCGGGCCGGGGTGCCGGTTCTTGTACGCGGACAGCGCGCCGCGGGCGACGACCACGTCCGGCTCCGGTTCGCTGTTCAGGATGGTCGTGGCGCACTGCCCGCGCAAGCAATACCCCGCGGGCACGCGCGCCCGAACCTCTTCCTGAACCGCGGACAGCGAGTAGTCGTGTTCGGTGCTGCGCGGCATCTTCGTCACCATGTAGCCTTCGATCAGTTCCACCGGGACGTCTTCGCCGAGGATGCCGTTGGCGATCATCTGGTGGTACTGAGCCACGGTGAGTTGGTGGAACGTCGCGCGGTCGATGAACCCCGGCGCGGCGGTGCGTTCGGTAGTGGTCATGTGCGTGTTCTACCACACTCTGCGCGATCCGTTCAAGCCGCGGGTGGCGTTCTGCTCGGCGCGGCGGTATCGTGTCGGTTCGCACCCTCCCGCCTTCGGACCTCACACCGTGACCGACCCGACCGACCCGCAGCGAAGTTCGTGGCGCTGGTGGGTGTGCGGCGCGCTCTTGCTCGCCACGCTCCTCAACTACATGGACCGCCAAGCCCTCTCCGAAACCGCGACCGAACTGAAGGCGCGGTTCGCCCTCGACGACGGCCGCTACGGGCGCATCGAACAGGGCTTCAGCTACGCCTTCGCGGTCGGCTCGGTGCTGTTCGGGTTCCTCGCCGATCGCTTTGGGCCGCGGTTGCTGTACCCCGTGGTGCTCATCGGCTGGTCGCTCGCCGGCGTCGCCACCACGTTCGCCACCGATGCGAGCGTTGCGCGCGCGCTTGCGGGCGAAGGCGATGCGAGCGGCACCGGCGAATTCCGGTGGCTGCTCCTGTGTCGCACGGTGCTGGGCCTCTTCGAAGCCGGGCACTGGCCGTGCGCGCTCATCACCGCGCGGCAGATTCTCAGCGCCGCCGACCGGCCGTTCGGCAACAGCCTGCTCCAAAGCGGCGCGAGCGCCGGGGCCGTGATTACGCCGCTGTACGTACTCGCGGCGCGCCAACTCGGCGCGCAATGGGACTTCGTGTTCTGGTCAATCGGAATCGTGGGTCTGTTGTGGGTGCCGCTGTGGTTCGCGCTTGTGCGCAAAGGGAGCCTCGACACCAAACCGGTACCGGCAGCAGACGCGCCCGCGAGCGCGCCGTCGTTCGACGCGTTCGGGTTCGCGCGCCGGTTCGTGGTGCTCGCGGTGATCGTGACCGTACTCGGCGTGAGTTGGCAGTTCGTGCGCGCGTGGCTGCCGAAGTACCTGAAGGAGTTCCACGGCTACAGCAGCGCCGAAAGCGCGTGGGCGGTGGCGCTGTACTACATCGCGGCGGACGTGGGGTGCATCGTCGCGGGGTTCGCGGTGAAGGCGCTGGCGGATCGCGGGCGCGACGTTCACACGGCGCGCGTGGGCGTGTTCGCGGTGTGGTGCGGCCTCACGGCGCTGGCGGCGCTGGTGCCGCTGGTGGGCGACAGCTTCGCGGCGCTGGTGCCGGTGCTGATGTTGGTGGGTGCGGGCGTGCTGGGGCTGCACCCGATCTACTACGCGCTCGCCCAAGACCTGCCCGCGAAGCACATGGGGCTGCTCTCCGGCATCCTCGCGTCGCTCACGTGGGTGACGGTGGGCACGGTGCAGGGGGCAATCGGCGCGCACATCAAAGAAACCGGCAGCTACGACCTCGGCTTCGCGGTCGCCGGTCTCGCCCCGCTCGCCGGCCTGCTCGCCCTCGTCCTGTTGTGGCAGCGCCAATGAAGGCGCGCCGGGTTCTACTGTGGTGCGCGCTTCTTCGGGCCGCGGACGGCGTCGGCGGTGAGCGGGTCTTCGGGCCAACTGTGCTTCGGGTACCGGGCGCGCAGTTCCTTCCGCACCAGCGGGTAGCCGTTCGCCCAGAAGCTCGCGAGGTCGTCCGTTACCTGCTGCGGCCGGTAGTTCGGTGCGAGCAGGTGCAGCAGCACTTTCACCCGGCCGCGGGCGACGCGCGGCGTTTCCGTTTGGCCGAACATCTCTTGGATGCGCGCCGCGAGGACCGGCGGGCGGCCCTCCTCGTAAGTGAGCGCGATGTGGCTCCCGCTCGGCACCTCGATGCGCTCCGGGGCTTCCGCTTCCACCGCTTGCAGTTGCTGGTAGGAAAGCGAGCCGCGAAGCACGTCCAGCCACGGCCCGGTGCGCACGTCCGCGAGCGACCGCCGCCCGCGACACAGCGATTCCAGCGCGTCGGCGAGGTCGGTGGCGTCGAACGCGGGCAGGTTCAGTTCCGGCACCCACAAGCGAAGGCACCGCACGCGCGTGCGGAACGCGCCCGCGGCGCTGTCGGGCGCGGGCAACACCTGCTCCAACCGGTCCGCGGCGGCGCGGGCCAGCACCGCGGCGGCTTGGCCTTCGTCCGCGATGTGCGCGTCGGCCTCTTGCAGCACGAGGTCGCCGAACCGCGTCACCTTCCGCGCCGCGAGCCGCTCGGCGCGCTCGTCGAAGGTCACTTCTATGCGCGTAGCCACGCGATCCGGTGGGAGCCAAGCGCGTTCGACACCGGACGCGAGCCTCACGAACGAGTCCGCGCCGCCGGCGTCCACATCGACGCACACGAATAGCTCCGGTTCGTGAACGCCGCTCGTGGGCGCGAGCCGAACGCCGCGCCCGCCGACCGTGAGCGCGCGCGTGCTGCCCACCTCGCGCCGACGTGCCAGCCGATCCGGGTACGCCGCGAAGACGGCGCGCAGGAGTTGGTCGTCCGCGTCGGTGGTTTCACCTACCCCCCCCGGCCCCCCCTCCCTGAAGGGAAGGGGGGAGAGAAGCGCTCGCGCTTCGTGTGAGCGATTCGATTTGTCCAACTCTTTCTCCCCCTTCCCTTCAGGGAGGGGGGCTGGGGGGGTAGGTTGCCCGCGAACCATCCGCGCCAACTGGTCGCGCACTTCGAGCACGCCGTACGCGCCGCCCTTGTGCAAGCGCCCGAGCGGGCCGTCGAGCCGGCCGCGGGCTTCGAACGCTTCGAGCGCTTCCACGCGGTCGAGCACGTCCGATACGGTGTTCGGGGCGGTGCGCACTTGCGGGCCGCTGTCGAACTCGCGCACGAACGGGTCGCGCTCCGAGAGCAGCGCCGCCGCGAGCGCCGCGCGCCGCCCACAGCCGAGCCGCTGCCCTTCAAGAAGAAGGCGCGCGAGTCGCGGGTGAACCGGCAGCCCGGCCGCGGCTTCGCCGAGTGGCGTGAGTGCGCCGGTGCGGAACAAATCGAGCGCGTCGAGCAGCGCGAGCGCTTGCGACACGGCTTCCGGCGAAGGTGCGTCGAGCCACGGGAACTTGCGCACGTCCGGTTCGCCGAGCGCCGCGAGTTGCAGCACCGCGCCGCACAAATCGACGCGCCGGATTTCGGGCACCGCCTGTTCCGGTCGCGCGCGGTGCGAAGGTTCGTCCCACAACCGCACGCACACGCCCGGTGCGGTGCGGCCGGCGCGGCCGGCGCGCTGGTCGGCACTCGCGCGCGAAATCGGCACGAGCCGCAACCGGTCCATCCCGACGCCCGCCTCGAACTCCATCTGCCGCGCGAGGCCGGAATCCACCACCGCAGTTACACCATCCACCGTGACCGACGTTTCCGCAACGTTGGTTGCGAGCACGACCTTTCGGTGCCCGAGCTTCTGGAGCGCGCGGTCCTGCTGTTCGGGCGGCAGATCGCCGTGCAGCGGCACCACTTCTGCGCCCGCGAGCGACCCGAGTTCGTCGGCGGTTTGGCGAATCTCGCGCAGGCCCGGCAGGAACGCGAGCACGTCGCCGGCGCGCTCCGCAAGTAGGTCGCGCACTGCGTCCGCGACCGCGCGTGACACCGCGGTGTCATTGCGGCGCGAGCGGTAGCGCACTTCGACCGGGAACGTGCGCCCGGCACTGTCCACCACCGGGCAGCCGCCGAAGTACGCGCTCACCGCACCGGGATCGACGGTCGCGGACATTACCACCGCGAGCAAATCCGGGCGCACGTTCTCGCGCACGAGTCGCACCATGCCGAGCGCGAGATCGGCTTCGAGGCCGCGCTCGTGGAACTCGTCGAACACGACCGCCGCGACGCCTTCTAGAAACGGATCGTCGTGTAGCCGGCGCAGCAACACACCGGGCGTGACGACGAGCACGCGGGTTCGCGCGCTCGCCTTCTTGTCGAACCGCACTTGGTAGCCGAACACGTCGCCGAGGGGCGAGCCGTGTTCGAGCGCCATGCGCCGCGCCGCCGCGCGCGCCGCGACGCGCCGCGGTTCGAGCATCACGACGAGTCCGCTTCCCGCGAGGCCGCTTTCCACGAGCGCGGGCGGCACGCGCGTCGTTTTCCCCGCCCCCGTGGGCGCGCGAAGTACGGCGGCCCCGTTCGCGCGCAGCGCCGCGAGCAGGTTCGGCAGGGCGTCATCAATTGGCAACGGGTCGCGCGGCATGGGTGTAGTTTAGCGGCCCACCTTGACGCGCGCCCCCGCGATTCGCACACTGCCGGCGCTGCCGTATTCATTTCACAGGTGACACATGGCCGACATCGAAGTACCGGACCCGAAGGAAATCGAAGAGAAGGGCAGCGACCCGTTCACGCGGGTGGTCGCGCTCATGGTCGCGGTGTACGCCGTGCTGCTCGCGGTCACCGCGCTCGGCGGCAGTAACGCGGGCAAAGACATGGTGATGGCGCAGCAAAAAGCCAGCAACGCGTGGGCGTACTATCAGGCGAAAGTGGTGCGCGAGAACCTCTACGTGCTAGCGGCGAAGGATTTGGAACTGCAACTCGCGGACCTCGACGAGGAACCGAACCCGAGCGCGAAGAAGAAGGCGCGCCGCGAGAAGGCCAAGAGCGACTACGAGAAGAAGGCCGCGGAGTACAAGAAGGAAAAAGAGGAGATCATGAAAGAGGCGAAGGAGCACGAAGAGGAGCGCGACACGGCTTCCCGCCGCGACCCGTACTTCGACTTCGCCGAGGTGTTCCTGCAAATCGGCATCGTGCTGGCGAGCGTGTCGATGCTCTCCGGGAAGCGCGTCGCGTTCTACCTGAGCCTCGTGGTCGCCATCGTCGGCGGGTTCCTGTGCGTGAACGGTTACGGGCTGTTCCTGAAGATTCCGGGGCTGGAGTAGGTTCGATTCGCGTTCACAGGGTGGCGCTGCGCTGACCCTGTGCTTTGGGATGTAACCCCCTTCGGGGCAAAACCCAATCACCCTCTGTACCCCGAAGGGGTTGTATCCCAAAGCACTGGGTCGCGCAGCGCACCCTGTGGACACGATATCTCCTTCGGGTTGCACGCCCGGTCGCGATGCGGTATTCCCCCGGTCCTTGCGTTCCGCGTCCGGGGTCCGGTCATGCCACTACCGGTGGCGCTCGAACTCGCCGATGTCTCCGTGCGCTACGGCGCGCGCGCCGCGGTGTGCGGCGTGTCGCTCGGCGTGCGCCGCGGCGAAATCGTCGCGCTCTTGGGGCCGAACGGGAGCGGGAAAAGCTCCACGCTCGCGGTCGCGGCCGGCGTGCTCGACCCGGCCGAAGGCACCGTGAGGGCCGAAGGGCAATTGCGTACGAGTGATCCGGTGGCGTTCGCGGCCCGCGTCGGATTCGTGCCCCAAGAACCGGCCCTCTACGACGAACTCACCGCGTACGACAACCTCGCGTTCTTCGGCCAACTGTACGGCCTGTGCGGGGCCGACCTGCGCCGCCGCGCCTTGCGCGCGCTGTCGCGCGTGCGCCTCTCGGACCGCGCCGCCCACCGCGTCGGCACGTTCTCCGGTGGCCTCAAACAGCGGTTGAACCTCGCGGCGGCGCTCCTGCACGACCCCCCGATTCTGCTTCTCGACGAGCCGACCGCTGCCCTCGATCCGGCCTCGCGCGACGCGGTCTTCGCCGACCTTGCGCGGTTCCGCGACGACGGCCACGCTATCCTACTCACCACGCACCACTTGGACGAAGCCGAGAGCGGCTGCGACCGCGTCGGCGTGCTGGACGCCGGGCGGTTGGTCGCGCTCGGCCCGCCGGCCGAACTGCTTCGCGCGCGGCCCACCGAACGTGCGGTGCTGTACGGCCACCTGCGGACGGTGCCGCCGAAGTACCTCGTGCGCGCGATCCGCGAGCGCCTCGGGCGCGGCGCGGAACTGGACGTGACCGGGCGGCGGTTGCGGCTCGCGGCCGACACGCCCGAACAGTTGGGCGTCGCGCTCGCGGCGCTGTTGGCCGAAGGCATCGACTTCGAGGCGTACCGCACGCCCGCGGGGAGCATGGAGCGCGCGCTCCGCGAAGGGTGCGAGGTGGCGCGCGTATGAAGTCCCGGTTCGCACTCGCGTTCGCGCTCGCGCACAAAGACTGGCGGCTGTTCTGGGCCGACCGGCGTGCCGCGGCACTCTGCTTCGTCGTGCCGGTGCTGCTCGCCGCGGCGTTCGGCGCGATCTTCCACAAGCCCGCGAGCGCCGGCGGGCCGAAGCTCCCGCTACTCGTGGTGGTCGAAGACGGTGGGGCGTTCGCCCGGCTCGCGGCGAACGATCTGCTCGCGTCCCCGCGGTGCGACGCGCGCGAGGTGTCGCGCGCCGAGGCGAACGAACTCGTGGCGAACAAGCGCGCGGTCGCGGTCGTGCTGCCGGTCGGCTTCGACAAGCTCAAGGACTGGGAACCGGGGGCCGGCGGTTCGCGGCCCGAAGTGGTCTTGTTGCACCACCCGAGCGCGAGCGCGGAGCGGCAGTGGGCCGAAGGCGTCGTCACCGATTCCGTGATGCGGCGCACGGCTCGTGAAGCGTTCGGTGCGAAGGAAAGCGAAGTCGCGCCGCCGTTCCGCGTGTCGGCCGAAGCGGTGTCGGCGCACCCGGGCGCGTTCGACTCGTACACGCACAGCTTCTGCGGAATGACGCTGCAATACCTGCTGTTCTGGGGCATGGAAAGCGGCCTACTCTTACTGCGCGAGCGACAGCGCCCGGTGTGGCTCCGCGCTCGCGCGAGCGCGGTCCCGCTCGGGTGCGTGGTGTGCGGGAAAGCGCTCGCAACGGCCGCGGTCGCGGTGCTGCAAGTGCTGGTCACGTTCGCGGTGGGCTACTTCGCGTTCGGCGTGAAGGTGCACGGTTCGTTCGCGGGGTTCGTGCTGCTCGCGTGCGCCGCCTGTGCGCTCGCCGCCGCGACCGGGTTGCTGGTCGCGGCCCTCGGCGGCACCGAAGCGCGCGCGCGGAACGTGAGCATCCTGTTCATCCTCGGCGCGTGCATGTTGGGCGGGCTGTGGGTGCCCGCGTTCTTGCTGCCGGATTGGGCGCGAAGCGTACAAGACGCGCTGCCGACCGCGTGGGCCATGCGCGGCCTCGAAGCGGTGACGTGGCAGCGGGGCGGGTTCTGGTCGGCGGTGCCGGGCGCGCTGGCGGTGGGGGGCTTCGCGGCGGCGCTGCTCGCGCTCGCCGCGGTGCGGTTGAAACTGGCCGAACGCGCGGCCCGAAATGGGGGAAGTACATGACGCGACTGATTTGGACCGCGGCGCTGGTGTTTGCCTGCGGTGCCGCTGCCTTCGCGCAGCCGGTACCGGCGAAGGACGTCGCACTGATGATGGAAGATCAGTTCGACCGCAAAACGGACCTCGCGGACCTGCGCGGCAACGTGGTGCTGCTCGTGTACGGGGACCGCAAGGGCACCGACGCGTGTCGCGCGCTCGGCGAGCAACTGCACACCTGCTGGCACCCGACCGCCAAGGGGCAGACGCCCGAGAAGGCGCGCGCCGCGCCCGTGGTTCCGCTCGAAGGGCTGAAGCCCGGTCAGGCGTCGCCGAACGTGCTCGTGGTGCCGGTCGCGTGCTGCGGGAAGGTGCCGGCCGCGATTCGCTCGACGATCAACAAGCAGATCGCGAAGGCGTCGCCGGACGTCGTGGTGTGGATGGACTACGCGGACGCGATGAAGACCGCGTTCGGCCTCACGCCGGGCGAACCGAACGTCGCGGTGATCGACGCCGCGGGCCGCGTGCGCGCGAAGTACAACGGCACCATCGACCAAGCGAACATGGACGCGCTGGTGAAGGTGGTACAAGAATTGCGCGCCGAAGCCGCGAAGTGAGCGCGCCGCGTCACGCGGGCCACGCGCCTTCCAGCCAGCACCGAACGAGCGCCGCGTGCGACAGCGGCGCGGTCAGATCGTTCGGGTCCGCGTTCGTTTCGTAATCGAGCAGCACCAGCGCGCCGGATTCGGCGAGCGCGCGCAGTTCCTCCACTTCGCGCGCCAAACGGTTCTCCAGCACCCAACGGTACGCGGGCAGGTAGATGCGGAACCGGGCGTCGCGGTAGCCGAGCAGTTCGGAGCCGAACTGGTGCCCGCGCACCGCGCCGCGACTCTTGCCCCCGCGCTTGATCCCGGACATCCCGGTGAGCGCCCACTTCCGCGGGTCGGTCCCCTCGCGCTCGAACACCTTCAGCCCCTGCCACAAGCCTTCGACCGATTGCGCCGTTTCGGTGCGCCCGGGAATCGGGATGCCGCCGTGCGGGAAGAACGGGCTGAACCGCACCCACGGCTCCGGCCCCTTCGACGTGACATCAACGATCGTCGCGCCGGGGAACAACTTGGCGAGCGCCGCGGGCGACTTGCGCCGGCTCGTAATGTGAATGAGCATGTCGCCTCCGCGCGCTACGCTGCGCTAAGGCCAACCATCTCACAGAATCACACTGCGGGCGATGTCAGTTGATTTGGCGAGCGGCGCGACGTAAGTCCGCCGGTGGAGCAACGCAAGTGCGGCACGTATCGCGCTCTGAAGTTGTGTTGCTCTACCGGCGGACTTACGTCGTGCCGCTCGCCGGTGGTTCTTCCGGGCGTTTGCCGCGCGGGTGGAAGTTGCGGTGCAGCGCCTTCAACCGGTCACGATCGACGTGCGTGTAAATCTGCGTCGTCTGAATCGAGGCGTGGCCGAGCATCTCTTGCACGCTGCGCAGGTCCGCGCCGCCGCTCAGCAGGTGCGTGGCGAAACTGTGGCGCAGCGTGTGCGGGCTGACCGTGTTCGGAAGCCCGGCGCGCTTGCAGTACTTCTTCACGAGCGCCCACAGGTGAATGCGCGTCAGCGGGCGGCCGGACTTGCTCACGAACACCACGTCCGCGCCGCTGTCGGGGCGCGCGCCTTCGGCCGAGTTGCCGTGCATGTACGCCCGCAGCGCCGCGACCGCCGGCTTGCCGAGCGGCACGACGCGCTGTTTGCTGCCCTTCCCGAAGCACTTCAGGAAGCCACTGTCGAGGTACACGTCGGCGCTCTTCAGGTTCACCACCTCCGACGCGCGGCACCCGGTCGCGTACAGCGTTTCGAGCATCGCGCGGTCGCGCAAGTAGAAGCGGTCGCCCGGTTGCGGCGCGTTCAGTAGCGTTTCGACCGCGTTCGCCGGCAGCACGCCGGGCACCCGCTCCCAGAGTTTGGGCGAACCCAACAGGTCGACCGCGGCGGCGTCGGCCCGCTCTTCCATCTTGAGGAAGCGGTAAAACATCTTCAGCGAAACGAGGTGCCGCGCGATGCTCGGCGGCGCGAGTTGCTCGTCGTGCAGGAACGCGACGTACCGCGCGAGGTCTTTGAGCGCCGGTTTGGTGTAGGTGTCGTAGCGGATCAGCGCGCACCACTTGGCGTAGCGGTCGAGGTCGCGGCCGTAACTCTGCACGGTGTTGTCGGCCATCCCGCGCTCGGCTTGGAGGTAGTGCCGGAACGCGCCGATGTCGGATTGCAGTTCGGCGAGCGACATGTCAGCCCGTTTTTCTGTGGCACAGGCTTTCCAGCCTGTGAAACCGAGCACAGGCTGGAAAGCCTGTGCCACCAATCAGGGAGCCTTCCGCCACGCGGCGAACGCCATCACCGCGCCGACCGCTTCGCCGCCCGCGAGCGCGAGCAGCATCGGGTTCACCGGGCCGTCGAGCGCCGCGGACAGGACCCGCGCCAGCGCGAAGCCGGTGAGCGCGAGCGCGCAGGCGGCGTTGCCCGCGGCGCACCACTCCGGCTTCCGCACGCACAGCCACAGGAACAGCGTGAAGCCGAGCACGAACCCGGCGTAGGTGGCGCGCACGTCGGCGCGCGCCGTTGGCGTCGGCGCGCTCACCTCCACCAAGCCTAGCAGCCCGATCGGGTCCGCGAGCGCCCAAAGCCCGAACGCGGTGAAGATCGCGGCGTTGATCGCCAGCACGACGCGCGGGAACGTCATGTCACGCCTTCCCCAGCAGTTCGCGCTCGATGATCGGGCGCAGTTCGGCGAGCGCCTTCGCGCGGTGGCTCATCTGCGCCTTCACTTCGGGCGGCAGTTCGCCGAACGTCTTGCCGTGTTCCGGCACGAAGAACAGCGGGTCGTAGCCGAAGCCGCCCTCGCCGCGGCGCGCGTCGGCGATCAGGCCGTGGCACCGGCCCTCGACGCGCGCGACGACTTCGCCCCGCGGGTTCGCCAGCGCCGCGGTGCTGACGTAGTACGCGGCCCGGTCGTTCCCGGAGTACGACGCCAGCGTGCGAATCAACTTGTCGTTGTTCGCGTCGTCGTCGCCGTGCGTGCCCGCGTAGCGCGCGGAGTACACGCCCGGCGCGCCGCCGAGTGCCGGCACGCACAGCCCGCTGTCCTCGCCGATCACCCACGTGCCGAGCACCGGTGCGAGCGTCGTGGCCTTGAGGATCGCGTTCCCGATGAACGTGTCCGCGGTCTCGTCCACCTCCGGCGCGTCCGGGTACGGCGTGAGGTCGGTGATTTCGATGGGCAGGTCGCCGAGCAGCGCGACCATTTCCTTCAGCTTCTTCTTGTTCCGCGAACCGAGTACGAGGCGCATAGGTGGTTCCTCGCGGTCCGAGTCGCTCCGTGACCGGGGGGGCTAAGTGTAGGTCGCTCGCTCCGCGAGCGACCATTCCCGGCGCGAACAACCAACAGGTGATTGCGAGCGCAATGGCAACTCGCGGAGCGAGTTGCCTACTCTTGAAGACCGACCTACACCGGGTTCACGCAGTGCGGGAGCGGTTCGCCCTTCACGCCGGCGATCAGATTGTTCGCACACAACCGGGCCATCGCGTTCCGCGTGTCCGGCGTCGCACTCGCGATGTGGGGTACGATCAAGCAATTCGGAAGCCCGTACAACTCGTGCGACGGCACGAGCGGCTCCGGGTCCGTAACGTCTAATCCGGCCGCAAAGATCGTGCCGTTTCGGAGCGCCGCGGCGAGGGCCGTTTGATCGACGAGCGGCCCGCGGGAGGTGTTTACGAACACCGCGGAGCGCTTCATTTGGGCGAACTGTGCCGCCCCGAACAGGCCTTTCGTTGTCGGGTTTAGGTCCGCGTGAACGGAGACGTAATCGCTCTGCGCGAGCAGTTCGTCGAGTTCGACGCGGCGCGCGCCGAGGTCGCGGTCGGCGTCCGGCTTCGCGGCCCGCGCGGTGTAGAGCACTTTCATGCCCCACCCGCCGTGCAGCCGCTTCGCGGTGGCGAACCCGATGCGGCCCATGCCCACGATGCCGAGCGTGCGGCCCACCAAGTCTTGGCCCATCCAGCCGAGCGGCTCCCACGTGAGCCAGTGCCCGGCTTTCGCGTCCGCGGCGCTATCCGGCAGCCGGCGCGCGGCGGCCAGCAGCAGTGACACCGCGATGTCGGCGGTGGCGTCGGTCAGCACGCCGGGCGTGTTGCCGACGCGCACCCCGCGCGCGGTACACGCCGGCACGTCGATGTTGTTGAAGCCGACCGCGAAGTTACTCACCACCTTCAGCTTCGGCGCGGCTTCGAGGAGCGCCGCATCGACGCGATCCGTGAGCAGCGACACGAGGCCGCTGCAATCGGCGACGCGACGGCGCAGTTCGTCCGGGGCCGGCGGGAGCTGTTCGGGCCACACGTCGAGGTCGCAGTGGGCGGCCATCGCGTTCAGGCCCGACTCCGGGATGCGCCGGGCAACGAACACCTTGGGGCGGGTCATAGTTGTGCGTGATGGGTGAGCGGTGGTCGAACCGCCGGCGTGAGCCGGCGGGTGCGCGAATACAACCCAGCCGGCTTACGCCGGCGGTTCGACAATTCAAGTCACTCGGTTTCGGTGCCGTTGAACAGGCCCAAGTAGCTGTGGTAGCGGCGCGCGGTGATGTGCCGCCGCGCGACCGCGTCTTTCACCGCGCAGCCCTTCTCGTGCGTGTGCGTGCAGTCCGGGAACGCGCACAACGGCACGTACGGCCGGAACTCCGACAAGTAGCCTTCCATTTCCTCCGGCCGCGCGTCCCACAGTTGCAGTTGCCGCACCCCGGGCGTGTCCACCACCCACCCGCCGAAGTTCAGTTTGATGAGCTGCGAATAGGTCGTGGTGTGGCGGCCCTTCTGGTTCACTTCACTCACGCTCTTCACCGCGAGCGCGAGGCCCGGTTGCACCGCGTTCAGCAGCGACGACTTTCCCACACCGGATTGGCCCGAGAACACGGTCGAGCGCCCGCGTAGTTGTTCGCGCAACCGGTCGATGCCGTACCCGGTGTGCGCGCTGCACAGGATCACCGGGACGCCCAACTGCGCGTAAAGGCCGATTGTGGGCTGAAGTTCCACGGTGTCGGTGAGGTCGGCCTTGTTCAGCGCGAGCACGGGCTTGAGGTCGCCCTTCTGCGCCGCGGCGAGGTAGCGGTCGATGAGGTGCGGCTTCAGGTCCGGTTGAACCAGCGACATCACGATCAGAAGCTGATCGACGTTGGCGACGATGACGTGTTCGCGCCGCCGGCTCGCGCGGGTGAGCACCCCGCGCCGCGGTTCGACGCGCTCGATCATCCCTTCCGGATGGGTTGTTGGTTGTTGGTCATTCGTTGTTGGCGGCTCGCCCTCGGGTTCCGCGCCTTCCGAAGAACCAGTAACCAATAACGACTGACCGGCAACCGCCGGGCGCAGCCACACCACATCGCCGGTCGTCACCACACTGCGCTCGTCGGTGGCGAGGCTCTTGAGCAGGCGGCGGACGGCGCAGCGGAAGACGCGGCCGTCGTCGGTTTCGACCACCGACGCGAGGCCGTGAACGCGCAACACGCGCCCGCGAACGCAATCGGCGTCCACGACCGGGGTGCCGTCGTCGCCGTCGGTCATCACGGTGCGGTACCGAGACAGGTTCCCCTTCGCGCGCACGCGCTCGCCGCTGTGGGCGTCGTCGGCGGTGCCGTCGTTCTCGCGGAAGTCGCGGGTGATGTCGTTCTCGCGCGGGGGCTTCTCGCGGTTCTTCCGCAGCTCCACGCGCACCTTCTTCTTTTTGCTCATGGCGTGCATCCTACACCACGCGCGCGAAATTCGCAGCGCTTGACACGCGCGGCGCGCACCGGGACACTACCCGAACTGCCCTCTCCGGAGTTCCCCATGCGCACGCTGCTGTTCGTCACGCTGTTCGCGCTCGCGCCCGCCGCGCGGGCCGCGGACGTTGCCATCACGGTCGAGAAAGATGCCATCGAGTTCAAATCCGGCACCGCGGTGGTCGCGAAGTACGCCACCGGGCCGAAGGTGGCGAAGCCTTACCTGTACCCGGTGGTCGCGCCGAACGGCGTCGCGGTCACGCGCGGGTTCCCCATCGAAGACGCGCCGCCGATGGGCACCAAAGACCACGTCCACCACAAATCGGTGTGGTTCTGCCACGGCGACGTGATTCCCGAAGGGATCGAGTTGAAGATCAAGTCCGCGAACAAGGCCGACAAGGGCGTCGACTTCTGGAGCGAAGCAAAGGACGCGAACGGCCCGCGGCACGGCAAGATCAAGGTGGTGAAGGTCGGAAAGCCGCGCGAGCACGCGAAGAACCACGTGAGCATCGAGACCGAGAACGAGTGGATCTCGCCGGACGGCGTGAAAATCATGGACGAAGTGCGCACGATTCACTTCGTCGATACGCCGGAGGGTCGCCTGTTCGCGTTCGACATCACCCTCAAAGCGACCGTGTGCCCGATCACGTTCGGCGACACGAAGGAAGGTTCGTTCGGCATCCGCGTGCGCGACGAACTGACGATGCTGAAGAAGAAGGACCAACTCGGCGGCGACGGCCTGATGACGAACGCGGACGGCAAGACCGGCGAGAAGGACATTTGGGGGATGCCGAGCGACTGGTTGCACTACGCCGGGAAGATCGGCGACAAGGAAGTGGGCGTCGCGGTGTTCAGCCACCCGAGCAACCCGAAGGTGAACTGGCACGCGCGCGGCTACGGGCTTGTGGCCGCGAACCCGTTCGGCCGCGACCACAGCGGCTTCCCGTCGCAGAAGGGCAAAACGGACCTGCTGAAGATCGCGAAGGGGGCCGACATGAAACTGCGGTTCGCGGTGTACGCGCACACCGGCGACATCAAAGGCGGCAAGGTGGCCGAAGCGTTCGCGGCGTTCAAGAAGTGAGTGCGGCTTACGGCGTCGCGTTCGTTGTGCTGTCCGCGTTCGCGGCGCTGGTGGCGGTGCTCGCGGGCGCGGAAGCGTGGCCGGTCGCGGCGGCGAGCACGTGGGCCGCGCTCGCGCTCGCGGTCGTCGCGGGGGCGTACTTCGAGGCCGGGCCGCGCGTGCTGCTGAAACGCGCGACTGGCACGCGGCACCCGGTCGCGTCGGTCGCGCTTGCCCCGTACTTCGCGCTCGTGTGGTTTTCGTATCACGTCTCCCGCGCGTTACTGCGCGAAGCCGCGTTCGTCGGTGTCGCCCCGAACGTGATTCTCGGTCGCCGCCTCACCGCGCGCGAAGCGCGGGGCGCGTGTACCGGGTGGGTCGCGGTGCTCGACCTCGCCGCGGAACTGACCGAAGCGCCGGCGCTGCGCGCGGTTGCGCACTACCGTTCGCTCCCGGTGCTCGACGGCACCTCGATGCCGCTCGCGCAACTCGCGGACGCGGTGGAGTGGGTGAAGGCGCGCGCCGCAGACGGCCCGGTGTACGTTCACTGCGCGTTCGGCCACAGTCGCAGCGCGCTGGTGGTCGCGGCGGTGCTGCTGGCGACCGGCGCGGCACCGGACGCCCGCGCCGCGGTGGCCCACCTGCGCGACCTGCGCCCCGGCGTGCGCCTGAACCGCGCCCAGCGAGCGCGCTTGAAGGAATTCGCGGAGCGCGACACTACTTCGGCACCATGTAGGTGAACGGCACGACGTACGCCTGTAGCGCCGTGAGCGCGCCGACTATGCAGGCCAAGAAGATGCTGTGCCAGATGACCGCTTTGAATAGGTCGGCTTCGCGGCCCACTTGATTGGTGCCGGCGGTCGCGACGCAGATGCTCTGCGCGTCGATCATCTTGCCCATCACGCCGCCGGTGCTGTTCGCGGTGCAGATGAGCGTTCGCGCTTGCTCTTGCGTGAGGTTGCTCATCGCGCCGTCTTGGTGCGCGGTCCACACTTCGTCGGCGGTGATCTTCTGCAAGCCGCCGAAGAGGGCGTTGCTGCCCGCGTCGGTACCGGTGAGGAACACGCCGAGCCAGCCGAGTAGCGCCGCGAAGAACGGGTACAGCACGCCGGTGCCCGCGAACGCCACGCCGAGCGTCGCGTCCATGCCCGCGTACTTCGTCACGTAGCTCAAGCCGAGCATGAACGCGATCGTCGGGATCGGGATGCGCATTTGGAAGAACGTCTTCTTCCACACCGCCCGCACTTGCGCGCGGGTCATGCCCAAGAGCAGCATGGAAAGCAGCGCCGCGAGCAGCACCGGCGTGCCGGGCGCGGTGAGCCAGATGAACTTGAACACCGCGGGTTCGAGTTTCTTGTCGTCCGGTGTGCCCGGCGGAACGAGGCGCTCCGCACGCTGCACCTGCTTGTGCAACCCCGGCACTTCGACGTCGTAATAGGTCTTCACGCCGAAGACCTCAAGCGCACTCCCCTTCTGCTTCTCCATGTGCTTCACGACGCCGCTGCCGACCAAGCACAGCGCCATGAGCATCCACGGCATCCACGCGACGAACACCGAGCGGAGCGTGAGCGGGGCGTCGTTCCCCTTACCATTGGCGAGCAGGGCCGCGGCCTCTTCGCGCGCGTGCGCCGCGTGCGGGTCGTCGCTCGCGCTCGCGGTCGGTGCCGCGATGGGTTCCGGTTTCGCTTCTTCCGGGAAGCGCCACTCGTCCTTCGGCTTCCACACGAACTTGAGGAACAGCGCGAGCGTGGCGAGCGAGAACAGCCCGCCGCCGATGTCGGTGAGCTGCCAGATCGGGGGCAGCCCGTACTCGTGCGCGGTGGCGAAGAAGAACTGGAACAGCGCGAACGACCCGCCGCCCACCGCGAGCGCCGGCCAAATGGCGAGCGTCTCGCGCCAACTGCACATGCACTTCACCATGTACAGCGGGATGAGGCACGACAGAATCGGGAGCTGGTGCCCGCACATCGTGCTGATCTTGTCCACCGGGACGCCGCTTGAGGTTTCGAGCGTGATGATGGGCACGCCGAGGCCGCCGTAGCACACCGGCGACGTGTTCGCGATGAGGCAGATCACCGCGGCGCGGAACGGCGGAACGCCAAGCCCCACGAGCATCGCGCCGCAGATCGCCACCGGCGACCCGGCCCCGGCCGCGCCTTCCATGAACGCGCCGAACGCGAACCCGATTAGCACCGCTTGCACGCGGGCGTCGGTGCTGAGGCTCCCGATGCTCCGGCGGATCACGTTGAACTGCCCGGTTTCGACTGTGACGTTGTAGAGGAGCATCGCGGCGAACACGGTCCAGCCGATGGGCAGCAGGCCGAACGCGGCACCGTACAGGAACGACGCGCCGGCCATCTCCGCGGGCATGCCGTACACCGCGACCGCGAGCGCAATGGCGACGACGCTGCCCGCGGCCCCGGCCCAACTCGCGAGCCAGCGCCGGCCGACGAGCAGGTAAAAGAGCACGATGACCGGGAGCGCGGCAACGATGGTAGAGAGAACCGTGAACCCGCCACCGACCGGCAGCGGGTTCAAGTTCTGGACGTACGCGAACGGCATGGGGGAGAGGCCCTAATTCAACCGCGGGAGGGAGCAACCAGCGTGCGATGCTACCGCTTGGCGCGCGCCCCCGCGAGCGAAAAAAGCGTGGCGCGCTACAGACACATCCACATGAGGACCGACTTGCTTTGCGTGACGGCCCGCTTGCACAGTGTCGACAAATCGTTGAGAACCTCTTGCACCGCCTCCAACGGCCAATTGTCGTACCGGGGCGAAAACTCCTCGGTAGCCGCCCACTGACGCGCAACCACCTCGAGTTGTTGTGCGGTGAGCACGGCGAGTCGCTGCACCAAGTCCGGCGGCACTTCAAAGACCCACGGCCCGTCTTCCCCGCCGCTGCATACCGTGGCGTCGATCGGTGGGCCAGCCTCGCCTCTCAGAATGGCGTGCAGGGCATCGAGTTTGAATGTGTTGATGCCTTTTGCGGCGAACCCTGCGAAGTCTTGATACGGGCAACTCGAATCGCACACCTTCTGCGCGTCGGCGAGATCGGCGACAACGAAATCGGTCAGCACACCCATATCGCGACCTCATCGGCTGATGCGGAATTCGCACAAGCAGCGTACCCACGTGCGCCAGCTCCCACAATGACCGTAACGCGCGCCCTTGCCGCGGTTCCGCGCGCGCCTTATCGGTGTATCACGACCTCCGCGCGCACCACGGACGAAACACTATGATCGAGGTCGAACACCTCACCAAGTATTACGGCGAGTACCCCGCGGTGCGGGACGTGTCGTTCGCCGTCGAAAAGGGGCAAGTGGTCGGGTTCCTCGGCCCGAACGGGGCCGGGAAGTCTACCACCATGCGCATCCTCGCCGGGTTCCTCACCGCCACCAGCGGAAAAGTGACCGTCAACGGCAAGGACGTGTTCTGGGACCCGATCGCGGCGCGCCGCAGCATCGGCTACATGCCCGAAAGCTGCCCGCTGTACACCGACATGCGCGTCGAAGAGTACCTGTGGTTCCGCGGCGGCCTGAAAGGGCTGGCCCGGCGCGAGCGCAAGGCGCGCCTCGCATACGTGCTGGAGCGCTGCTGGCTGACGGACGTGAAGCGGCAGATCGTGGGGACGCTCTCGAAGGGCTACCGGCAGCGGGTGGGCCTCGCCGACGCGCTCATCGCCGACCCGCCGGTGCTCATTCTGGACGAACCGACCGCGGGCTTGGACCCGACGCAGATTCTCGAAACCCGCAAGCTCATGCGCGAACTCGGGCAGCAGCACACCATGCTGCTTTCCACGCACATTTTGAGCGAAGTGGAGGCGACCTGCGATTCGGTCATCATCATCTATCAGGGCAAAGTGGCCGAAGACGGCTCGCTGGCCGCGGTGCGCCAGCGGCACGGCAACAAGCCGCTCGAAGACGTGTTCGTGCGGCTGACGGGGCAGGAAGGGCTGTAAGCGACGAGAAACGAGAAACGACGAAGCGCGACCGGAGGTCGGCATTTACCCCGCAGGGGTGGCACAACTTAGCCCGGTGCAACGCACCGGGAAACGAGACAGGATCGCCCGCACCCCGCAGGGGGGCGACACGCGATCGCTTGTCGGAGGCTTTCAGCCTGCCGCACCTTGCGCTCGACTCCCCGGTGCGTTGCACCGGGCTAAGTTGTCCCGCCCCTGCGGGGCTGAAACCCTCGGAACTGACGACTGACTACTGACCACCGACTACTGCGAGCGAAGCGAGCTATGCGAGCCACCTTCTCCCTGATCCGCCGCGAGTTCGCCGCGTACTTCACCGGGCCGATCGGGTACGCGGCGCTGTTCGCGTTCCTCGTGCTCACCGGGCTGCTGTTCAACCTCGCGCTCGGGCTGCTCACGGAGCGCGGGCCGCGCGGCCTCGAGTACCCCATGCAGGCGCTGCTCGGCGGCCTCGATTCGCCGGACACGGCGCGCGTCGCGGGCGTGTTGTTCTGGGGGCTGTTCCCGGCCGTGACCGGCATCATCACGTCGCGGCTGATCGCCGAGGAGCGCGGCACCGGCACGCTCGAAGCGCTGCTCACCGCGCCCATCCGCGACTGGCAAGTGGTGCTCGCGAAGTTCGTCGCGTGCTTCGCCTTCTACGTGCTCATGTGGGCCACGACGCTCGTGTACGTGCCCGTGCTCGCGGACCTGCACTGCATTTGGAACTTCGCGATCACGCCGTTCAGCGTCATGCTGCTTGTGGGCACCGTGCTGTGGGTGCTGGCGAAGGTGGCGTTCTGGTTCGAGTGGAACGGCTGGCTGTTGCTCGCGCTCGGCGTGCTCGGGCCGGCGCTGGCGATCACCGGGGGTTACCTGCACGCGACCCGCGACGAGGTGAAGTTCGTCGAAATCGTAGCGGGCATCGACCCGCGCCCGGTACTCACGTCGTATCTGGGCGTGCTGCTGGCCGGCGCGATGTTCCTCGCGCTCGGGTTGCTCGTTTCGAGTTGGGTGAAGAGTCAGCTCGTCGCGTGGATGCTGTCGCTCTTGTTGGGGCTACTGTTCGTGCTGCCCGCGTACCTGCGCTGGCAGTTCGACAGCAGTTCGGTGGTGTACCCGGCGCTGTACTATGTCAGCGTGCCGGAACACTTCCGCCGCGACTTCACCCGCGGCGTGATCGACACGCGCCCGCTGGTGCTGTACGTCTCGGTGACGCTCGCGTGCCTGCTGCTCACCGTGCGCAGCCTCGAAGCGCGCCGGCTCCGCTGACGCGGGCAATGAAAAGTGCAAAAGGAAAAGGGAAAAATGCGGACGCCGCTTCCCCGTCCTACTTCCTCTTGAACCGAAACTGTGTGCCGACCGTGAGGCTGTAAAGAGTTCAGAAGGACCCATGCGAAGTGCGGACACCGCTTCCATTTTTCCTTTTTCCTTTTGCCCTTTGAACTGAAATCATGGCCGATTCACGACAACAGAAAACGTGGGGCAGCCGGTTGCGGTTCCTGCTGCGGGGCGTGGGCCTCGCGGGGGTCGCGGTCGCGGTCGCGGGCGCGGGCCTCGCCGCGGCCGCGCTGCCGGCGGTCGATTTCGGCACGCAAGCCGGCTGGAAGTCCGTCGTGCCGCTGCTCACCGAAGCCGCGAACGGCGACCACGGCGCGCTCGCGCAAGTCGGGACGTACCTGCTCGCCGGCGGCCTCGGCGCGCTCGCGCTGGCGCTGGTGGTGGAAGCGCTCGGCGCGCTGTTCACCGGGATCGGGCGGCGCACCGCGGCGAGCACCAGCGCCACCCTCGGCGCGGTCGCCGCCGTCGCGCTCGTGGTGCTCGTGAACGCGTACTCGTTCACCCACTACGCCCGCTTCGATTGCACCCGCGACCAGCGGTTCACGCTCCCGCCGGACGTCGCCGAACAGCTCGAAAAGGTGCGCGCGAGCGCCCCCACAACGATCGTGGTGCTGCAAAAGCACAAGATGTTCGGCGCGCTCACGGACGCGCGCGACTCGTACACGAAGGCCGCGGAAGCGGTGGTGACGGAGAAGGTGCAAGACCTCGTGGACCGGTTCCGCGAGTTCGGCCCGCAGTTCAAAGTGTCGGTGCTGGACACCGAAGCGTTCGAGTACCCCGCACGGGTGGAAGCGCTCACGGCCGACGCGCCGGAACTGCTCGCGGCCATCGACGCCGCCCCGGAGAACAGCATCCTGTTCCACGCGAACAAGCGCGTGCAGCGGCTCGCGTTCAACGAGTTCCTTCAACTGGACAAAACCGGGAGCCGCGCGGCGAACGACGGCCGCGCGAACCTCGTGCTGCTGCCGCAGGGCACCGAAACGTTCGCGCGGCGCGTGCTCGCGGTGCAGGAGCGCCGCCCGAAGGTCGCGGTGTGCGTGGTTCACGAGTGGCTCACGACCGCCGCCGTGGGCCGCGAAACGTTCTCCCTCGCGGGCATGAAAAAGGCCCTCACCGCGCAGGGCTTCGACGTGGTGGACGTGGTGCTGAAGAAGAACTGGAACGACGCCACCAAACCGGACCTCGAACCGTCCGCGTACACGCTCGACGAGAACAAGTTGGAGCGCCTCGAAGGCGATGTGGCCGACGCGACCGACGAGTTGCGCGTGAGCCAACTGGTGAGCAAGCGACTCAAAGTCGGCGCCGAGGCGTTCGCGGCCCCGACCCGCCAGTGGCGCGACCGGGTGCAGTTTTACAACGAACTGTTCGAGGAAACGCGGCGGTTCGAGTGGACCGAACTGCTGGCCGCGTTCCGCCGCTGGTCGGCCCGTGAGGAGACCCTCACGGAGGCCAACGACGCCGCGTTCCGCGCGACCCTCGCCGTCGGGTTCGCGGCGCAACAGAAGCGCGCCGACGAGGCCGTGAAGGAGGCCCGCGACGAACTGGCGAAGGCCGAGCGCGCGCTCGCGGCCGTGGCCGGCGACGAGCGCGCGACCGAGGAGCGCCGCGCCGCCAACGTGAAGGCCAAGTTCGCGCGGTTGGTCGCGGACGTGGACCTGCTCGTGGTGCCGCGGTACACGCTGGTGAGCGCCCCGGACGCGAACAGCGTGAGCGCGCAGTTGCACGCGCTCGACAAGAAGCAAATCGAGGTGGTGAAGGAGTTCATGAAGGCCGGGAAGCCGGTACTCGCGTGCTTGGGGGCCATCTCCGCGCCCGACGGCCCGGACGCCCGCGCGGTCGACGGTTTCGAGAAACTGATGCGCGACCGCGGCATCGAGTTGGGCCGCGACACGGTTCTGTACGACGCGGAGCGCAAGGCGTTCGCGGCGGCCCGTGCCGGGTCGCAACTCGCAGGCGGCGGCACCGAGGTTCCGCCGCTGGTGTTCGACACCACCGACGGCACGCGCGCGAACCCGATCGCGGCGGCCTACCGGCTCACGGGCCGCACGGCGGAAGCGAATCTCGAACTGCGCCTGCGCGCCCCGCGGCCGGTGTACCTCGCGCCCGGGTGGGAGAAGCACCTGCCGTTCGCCGCCGAGTTCCTGTTCACGCCGCCGACCGCGTGGAACGAGGAGCGCCCGTTCCAAACCGGCGACCGCTCCGGTCGCATCACCTACTCGCCGCGGTTCGACCCGACGCCCGAAACCGACTCCAAGTTCGGCACCAAGGGCGAAGAGCGGCGCGCGTCGTTCCCGGTCGCGGTCGCGGTGGAAAGCCCGATCCCCGCGGCGTGGCTCGAAGAGGACTACGAGCGCCAGCAAGCGCTCGCGGCGCTGCTCGCCCCGCGCGACGGGCTTTCGGCGGCGCTGCTGAGCGCCGCCGCGAAGCAAGAGAAGCGCCCGCTTCAGCGCACCGTGGTGTTCGGCAGCGGGAACCTGTTCACCGGGGGCGAACTGAAGCCGCCGCAAGAGCGCCTGCTGCTGCACACCGTGAACTGGCTCACGGCGCGCCCCGACCGCCTGCCGAGCGCGGGCGCGGAGCCGTGGCAGTACCCGCGCGTGGAACTGTCCGCGCGCGACCGCGCGCTGTGGCGGTTCGGCGCGCTGCTGTGGATGCCGCTCGCGGTGCTGGCGCTGGGCGTGCTGGCGGTGCTGGTGCGCCGCACCCGCTGACGGGAGTACGGAGTGATGAGGACTGAGGACTGAGGACTGAGGACAAAATACAGTGGGCGAGATACGCGAGTTTGAAGACCTGATCGCGTGGCAGAAAGCTCGTGCCCTGTGTGCGAGTGTGTACCGTGCGACTGCCGAAGGCACGTTCGCGCGCGATTTTCCATTGCGAGACCAGATTCGCAGGGCCGCGATTTCAGTGATGTCGAACATTGCCGAAGGCTTCGAGCGCGGCAAACCGGGTGAGTTCCACCAGTTCCTGTGCGTCGCAAAAGCCTCGTGCGCGGAATTGCGCTCGCAACTCTACACCGCTCTCGATGTGGGCCACGTGAACGCGGCAGATTTCGAATCACTGATGCAACAGGCGCGCGAAGTCGCGCGCATCGTGGGTGGGTTACGGCTGTCCGTCGAGCGCCGGCGCGACGCAACGAGTTGACCGCGCGCGCCCTCATTACTCATCACTCACCACTCATCACTTCACAACCATGAACTGGAAAACCAACCTCCTCCTCGTTCTGCTCGCGGTCGGTGCGGGCGCGTGGCTGTGGAAGGGCGACGAGTGGGCACCGAAGCTCGCGCCGAAAGCGCCGCCCGCGGACCCGGAACCGGTGCTCGCGCTCGAAACCGACCTCGCGCCCGGCGCGCTGACGCGCGTCGAGATCGCGCCGCCCGGTGCGGCCCCGTTCGCCTTCGAGAAGGGGCCGGGCGGGTGGGCGCAGGCCGGGAACTGGCCGCTCCGCGCGGGGGCCGTCGCCGAACTCGTCGAGGCGCTCGCCACGCTCCGCACGCGGTTCCAACCGGTGCACCTGTCGAGCGAAAAGGGGCTTCGGGAGTTCGGCCTCGACGACACGCAGAAGCCGCTCGTCGTGAAGGTGAAGGCGAACGGCAAAGAGCACACGCTGCTGTTCGGCGAAGCGGATTCGGCGGAACCGGCGTTCGCGCGCGCCGCGTTCGTAAAACTCGCGAGCGGCGAAGTGCTCAAACTCGGTGCCGACGTGATGCCGGTGCTGCGCCGCCCGGCGGACGCGTACCGCCGCAAGCAACTGTTCGCGGGCGCGGAACGCGTGAAACTCGCCGGCGCGCCGACCGCGCCCCCCGGCCCCGGCGCGCCGCCGGGTGCGAGCGCGCCGCGCACGGTCGAACTGCCCGGTGCGGACGTGACCGAAATTCGCGTCTCCGGCACCGTTCCCACCGCGCTCGGCGCGCCGCTCTGGTTCGCCGGTTCGGAATTCACCCTGAAGCGCGTCGCGCCCACACCCGCGCCCGGCACCGCCGACGTGAAGCAAGAACCGGTGGTGCAACCGGACCGCCTCGCGGACGCGTGGGCGCTCGACGCGCCGGTGCGCGGCCCCGCGGACCCGGAGAAGTTGCGCCAAGTGCTCGCCGCGGTGCCGGACCTGTGGGTGGAAGACTTCTGGCCCGCGCCCGCCGGCGCGACCGAGAACCTCGGCGCGCGCGCCGTGAACGCGTTCAGCAGCGGCGCGCTGCGCGTCGCCGCGAACATCGACCCGCGGCCCGAACTGGAGCGCGCGAAGCAGACCCTCACCGTGACCACGAAGAGCGGCGGGACCGTGACCGTGAAGTTCGGCGGGTTCGCGAAGTCCGTCGAGCGCGAGGAAACGACTTCGTTCCCGGGGCCGATGGGCGGGCCGCCGATTTCTAGCACGCGCACCGTGACGACGAACTACCGCTACGCTCAAGTGGTCGGCAACCCGCAAGTGTTCACGGTGCCCGCGGACCAACTGAACGACCTGTTCGCCAAGGCCGGCGATCTGCTCGATTCGCGCGTCGCGCGGTTCGACGCGGGCGACGTGTTCGCGGTGCGAGTCGCGGTGCCGGGCAAGCCGCCGCTTGCGCTCACGCGCGCCGCCGGCGACCCGGACGCGAAGAAGCCCGAGGAGCAGCGCGACCGCTGGTTCATCGACGCCAAGCCGAACCCGCTTCCCGCGGACCCGGCGCTCGTGAGCGACCTGCTCGAAAAGCTCGGCGCGTTCCGCGGCGACCCGGTCGCCGACACGTTCGCCGGCGCGCCGGTGGACGCCGCGAAGGGCGTCACGATCACCGTGCGCGCGAGAGAGAAGCGCGCGAAGGGCGAACCCGAAGCGCCGGCCCGCACCTACGAGGTGCGCGTCGCGAGCGCGGGCGCGGGCAAACTCGCGGTGCAACTCGCGGGCTGGCCGCGCGTGGCGCGCGCCGACGACACCGCCGGCCCGCCCCCGCAAGGCTGGCTCGGCGCGCTGTTCGGGGAGCGCCTCGAACCGCTGCTCAAGCGCGACGCGGTCGCGTACCGCAGCAAGCAACTGTTCGACACCACCGGGGCGCGCCTCACGGGCGTGACCGCCGAAGGCGCGAGCGCGTTCGCGCTGAAGCGCGAGGGCGACGACTGGAAACTCACGGCCCCGGTCGCAACGGTCGCGGACCGCCCGGCGGCGGACGCGCTCAGCGCCCAACTGAGCGCGCTCCGGGCCACGGAGTTCGTCGCGGAGCAGGCCGCGCCCGAACACGGGCTGGAGAAGCCGAAGGTGACGGCGGCGCTCGCGTTCGACACCGGCCGCAGTTACAAGCTGGAAGTGGGCGCGCCGCGCCCGGGGAAGAAGGGCGAGGCGTTCGCGCGGCTCGACGGCGGCGCGGTGTTCGCGCTCGCGTTCGACGAGTCCGACGCGCTCGCCGCCGGGCCGCTGAAACTGCTGCCGCTGCAAGTGTGGACCGTGCCGCTCGAAAAACTCATCGCGGTGGACATCGCGCGCCCGGGCGCGCCCGCGGATTCGTTCGCGCTCGCCAAAGACGCCACGAACTGGAAGCTGACCGGCCCGTTCACGGCCCCGGTCGATTTCCTGAACGCGCAACCGGTGACCGGCGCGCTGTGCGCGCTGCCCGCGGTGCGGTACGAGGCGCTCGCGGCCGAACCCGCGAAGTACGGGTTCGACAAGCCGTTCGCCACGCTGAAACTCGGGTACAACGAGAAGGGCAGCGACGGCGACCGCCCCGCGGTGAAGGTGCTCGTGGTCGGCGGCGTCGCGCCGAACGGCGCGGACCGGTTCGCCAAACTCGAAGGCGGCCCCGCGGTGTTCGTGGTGCCCGCGACGTACCTGAGTGCGCTCACCACGTCCCCGCTCGCGCTCTTGGAGCGCAACCTGCTGAACGTCGATCCGGCCAAGATCGCGAAAGTGCAAGTGGCCGGCGACAAACCCGAATCGGTGCTCGCGCTGGCGAAAGACGATAAAGGCGCGTGGAAGGCCGAAGGCGCGGCGTTCGCGGTGGACGCGGTCGCGGTGCGGCAACTGACCGAGGCGTTCGCGCCGCTGCCGATCGAGCGGATCGCGGCCTACGGCGACGCGGTGAAGTGGGCCGACTTCGGTCTCGACAAACCGGAATCGACGGTCACGGTCGCGCTCGGTGAGAAGGCCAAGTCGCACACCATCCAACTCGGCAAGGCCGCGCCCGGTGGCGGGAAGTTCGTGCGCGTGGACGGCGGCAAGGCGGTGGGCGTCGTGCCGGCGTTCGCCGTGGCGGGCCTGTCGCGCACGAAGCTCGACTTCGCGGACCGCACGCTGTTCGCGTTCAAGCCGGAAGAACTGCTCGGCGTGACGCGCACGAAGGGGAAAGACGAACTCGAACTCGCGCCCGGGGCCGGCGACGGGTGGGACGTGGTGAAGCCCGCGAAGCAGAAGGCCGACAAGCCGCTGATGGAAGAACTCGCGGACGCGCTCGGCCGGTTAAGGGCGCAGAAAGTGGTCGCGTTCGGCAAGAAAGCGGACGTGTTCAAGGCGCACGGCCTCGACGCGCCGGAAGCGAAACTCGCGCTCACGGTCGGCGAGAAGGCCGAACAGAAGGTGCTGCTGTTCGGCAAGCCGGTGGATGTGGCGAAGCCCGACGGCGACCGTTATGTGGCGGTGGAAACCGGCGCGCCGGACGCGGCCGTGGGCGTGCTCCCCGCGGTGCTGGCGAACAAACTGCTCGCGCCGGCGGTGTCGTTCCGCGACCGCGCGCTGGTGAAGTTCGTGGACGCGGACAAACTGGTGCTGGAGCGCGACGCGCGCAAGGTCACGTTCGGCAAGGTGAACGGCTCGTGGAAGGTGACGGCCCCGCTCGCCGCGGACGCGGAGCAGGCGGCGCTCGACGAACTCGTGAACGAGTTCGCCCGCTTGCGCGCGGCGGATTGGGTGAGCGAGAAGCCGACCGCGGCCGAGCTGAAAGCGTTCGGCCTCGAGAAGCCCGAAGCGACGTGGACCGTCAGCGACGGGGAGAAGGTGGTGCTCGCGCTCCGCATCGGCAAGCGACTGGCGGACGGCCGCGCGTACGCGCAAGCGTCCGCGACCGGCCCGGTGGCGCTTCTCGGCGCGCCGCAAAGCGCGAAGGTGCTGGCGGAGTACCGCACGCGGAAGCCGTGGGCGCTCGACGGTTTCCAAGCCGAAGAGTTGCTCGTCGCGGTAGGCGACAAATCGTTCGCGCTGAAGAAGGCGGGCGCGACGTGGTCCGACCCCGCGGCCCCGGCCGACGCGGTGTTCCAACCGGCCGTGACGGAACTGCTCGGCGCGCTGACCGCGCTGCAAGTGGACCGCTACGCGGTGGACGCGGACGGCGACCCGAAGCTGTTCGGGTTGGACAAACCCGCCGCGCAGATCACCGTGACGTTCAAAGACGGCAGCAAGCGCGTGCTCGCCATCGGCGGCGCGGTGGGCGGCACGGACGGCAAGCAGCGCTACGCCCGCGTGGTCGATCCGACGCGCACAGAAGTGTTCGTGCTGAGCGCCGCCGACAGCGCGCGCTTCACCCGCGACCGTGCGGTGTTCGTGCCGAAGAAGTAGTGGATCGTGGTTAGTGGAAGACAGAAGGCAGAAGGCAGTTTTGGACGGGATCACAGGATGGAAGAGGATACAGAGAGTACAGACCTCGTGTCTGGAACTGTCTTGATCCTCTTCATCCTGTAATCCCGTCCAAAACTGCCTTCTGCTTTCTGCCTTCTGCCTGTCCCCTGTCCCCTGTCCCCTGTCCCCTGTCAGCGGCTGAAGGCGATGAGCGCCGCGAAGCCCAGCACCGGCACCAGCACTATCAGGCCGAACAGCGCGCACGCCACGCGCGCCACGGTCACGCTCTTGGTGCCGATGCGCTCCATCCACGGCTTCCCGACCGGCCCGGTGAGGAACTCGCGCGGCGCGAACAGGCACGTGAGCGCCATGCCGAGCGTGAACCCACCGGCGGCGAGCGCGAACGGGAACGCGACCAGCGCCTTGATCGCACCGACCGCCTCGCCGCCCACCAGCATCACAACTCCCAACACGACGCCGAGCACGGCCCCGACGACGGTGCCGCACTGCGCCCAGAACGCGATGCGCTGGCCGTAGAGCGCGTGCCGCGCCGCGGTCGCGTCGTCGACGGGCGGTGCCTCGGGCGGCGGTTCGCTCGCGCCGGAGGCCCACGGTTTCGGTGCGTCACTCGCGGGCTGCTTGCGCTCCCACGGCCGGTTCGGTTGTTCGCTCATCGCGCCCTCGCGTGAGATGGGGAAAGTTACTCGCTGTCGATCGCGGGCTTCAACGGCCACGTTCCGTTCTTGCGCATTTTGCGCAGCGCATCATGCGGGTGGCCGTCCATCGCGCCAGAGAACCAATCGCCCGGGTCGTTCGGGTCGAAGGCGGGCACCGCACCGGATTCTAGTACTACAGCGCCGGTTGCTTTAACTCTTTACGCTGTTTGCGTCTGAGCTACAACTTCGATCGGAACGGTCTCCGATCGGAGGGTGCAATGGACCTCAAGGAATTGCGTCGGCTGAAG
>Ga0169931_10001301_pt1 | contig 41228 bp, 25 predicted proteins | sample Kivu_15m_20L_FD_129675 | JGI IMG/M metagenome (GOLD analysis project Ga0169931, IMG submission 129675) | Freshwater microbial communities from Lake Kivu, Western Province, Rwanda to study Microbial Dark Matter (Phase II) - Kivu_15m_20L... | ecosystem: Environmental > Aquatic > Freshwater > Lake... | reverse complement strand
GGCGGGTGGAAGTGGTCGGGGTGCTCGTGCGAGAACCAGATGTGCGTGATGCGCTCGAAGTCCTCGTAGCGCATCGCCGTCGTCGCGAGCTGCGCCCAGGAGTCGTCGAAGGCCGTCCCGCCCATCCAGGGGTCGCTGATCAGGCGGATCGAGCCGCTGTCGATGACGAACGAGGCGTGGTTGACGAAGTCGATGCGCACGGCGCGGGTCTCCGGGAAGGCAGATCGGCTGGGGAGGCTGCGGACACAAGTTGCGAGGCGTCCGCGCCGATGAGCCGTGTCTCGATTGGTCCATCGTAGCCCGCGAGCCCAGCAAAACCGCCGCAGGTCCTTCGAGTAGGCTGCCCAGCGGCGTCGCTCCCCAAGCCCATGAGCCTGCTGATCGTCATCGTCAACTACCGCTCGGCCCCGCTCGCGGTCGACTGTCTGGCGTCGCTCGCGCCGCAGATCGCAGACGTGCCCGGCGCGCGGGTGGTGCTCACCGACGGAGCTTCGGGCGACGGATCGGTCGAACACTTGCGCGCAGCGATCGCGCGCCACGGCTGGTCGGAGTGGGTCGAGTTCAAGCCGCTCGAACGCAACGGCGGCTTCGCCTACGGCAACAACGCCGGCATCCGCCCGGCCTTCGAGACGCCAGGGTGCGAGCCGCCGCGTTACGTGCTGCTGCTCAACCCGGACACGATCGCGCGCCCCGGCGCTTTGGCGGCGCTCGTGGCGTTCATGGATGCGCATCCGCAGGTGGGCATCGCGGGCAGCCGACTCGAGTACGAAGACGGCGAGCAGCACGACTCGCGCTTCCGCTTTCCATCGATCCTCGGCGAGTTCGAACATGGCGTTCGCCTCGGGCCGGTTTCGCGCCTGCTCGCGAACTACCGCGCAGCGCCGCCGCTCGTGCTGCACGACCATCCGATCGACTGGGTCGCCGGCGCGAGCATGATCGTGCGCCGCGAAGTGTTCGAAGCGATCGGCTACCTCGACGAGGAGTACTTCCTCTACTACGAGGAGGTCGATTTCTGTCTGCGCGCGCGGCGCGCCGGTTGGCCGTGCTGGTACGTGCCCGGCAGCCGCGTGGTGCACCTCGTGGGGCGCAGCTCCGGCCTCACCAACCAGCGCGAGCCGGCGCGCCGACGGCCGCGTTATTGGTTCGAGTCGCGCCGCCGCTACTTCGCGAAGAATCACGGACGTCTGTACGCCTTCGCGGCCGATCTGGCCTTCGCGTTCGGCTTCGCGACGTGGCGCCTGCGCCGCCGCCTCCAAGGCAAGCCGGACGAAGACCCGCCGCGCTTGCTCGGCGATTTCGTGCGCTTCAACTTCCTCGGCGGCCGCTACAGCGCCTGAGGCGGCGCTGCGCGAGCTTCAGCGCATCGCGAAGCCCGCGCGCAGGTACGTGTTCACCGCGGCCGCGGTGAAGCGCGGCTGCCAGTTGCTCTTCGACTGCGCGCGCGCGCCGGCCAGGAAGGCCTCAATGGTCGCCGGCTCGCCCAGGCTCGCCATGTAGCTCTCGAGCGTCGGAAGGCCGCCCTCGGGCGCGGCCGGCGGGACGCCAACCACGTCTCCGGTCGCCGCGCTCCATCCCTGAGCATCGAGGCGCGCGTCGCCCAGCGTGAACCACGTATCGCCGGCGGCCGCGCCCGCGTAGGAGTTCTTGCCCCAGCGCACGCTCGCGACCGCACGCGCGTCAGCCACCAACACCAGCGCCGGCGAGGCATACGTGCTCGTGATGCGGTTGTCTTCGAGGCTGAGCGGGCCGAGTTGCTCCGGCGGCCCGCCGATGCGCAGCGGACCGCGCCAGTTGTGGATCACGTTGTCGACAGTCCGCACGTGGCGCAGGCCGACGCCGGGCGCGTTGCCTTCGAGCAGCAGCGCGAAGGCCAGCCCCTCGGTGCGGCCCCACGCGACAAGGTTGGAGCGCAGCTCGCCGGCGCGGAGGTTCTCCGCGGTGATGCCCCAGCCGCGCGGATTCTCGGCGTCGATGTCGCGCCCGGCGAGCACCACGTTGCGGCGTGCTACGGCGACCACACCGCTCTCGTTCGGCTCTGAGCCGCCGCCCAACTGCAGTCCGATCGGATTGTCGACGAACAGATTGTCGAGCGCCGCGCCGCCGGGGCGCAACTGCGCACCGTGCGAGGAACTGCTGGCGATGATGTTGCCGCGCAGCAGCACCCCGGTGCAGCCGTGGGGGCCGCTCTGCACGTAGATGCCGTGGCGGAACAGCGACGGCGCGGCGCCTTCGACGGCCGGATTCCAGCCGTTGCGCTCGATAAGGTTTTCTTCGATCAGCACTTGGTCCGCCGCGTCGAGGTAGATCCCGTGCCCGATGAGGCCCTCGGTAGCGTACGCGTTGCGGAGCAGGTTGCGCCGCAGGCGGATGTTCTGCTTGCGCTCAGGCGGCGCTGCGATGGCGAAGTTGACCTCGTAGCCTTCGAACTCGCAGTCCTCGATCAGCACGTCGCGCATCGGCGCCAGCAGGGCCACGGCCGATGAGTGCGCCGCGCGCTCCGCCGTGGAATTCGGCGCGAAGTGCAGTCCGACGAGCGCGATGTGGTCGATGCGCGAAGGTGCGTCGCCGGCCTGCAGCGTGATCAGGCCGTTGGGTTGGATGGTGCGCAGCAGCGGCCGCGCGCCGCTCTCGCCGTAGCTCGCCACGACGAGCGGCTCGCTCGCCGAGCGCCCCGAGCGCTTCCAGTGGCCGAGCGATTCGTTCCACACGTCGCCGCGCTTGAGCAGCAGCCAGTCGGGATAGTCATGGCGCAACTCGGCGATCGCGGCGGCGAGCGTGCGCTTGGCGAGGCGCTCCGAGCGCCCGTCGAAGAAGTCGTCGCCGCTCGAGGAGCTCACGAAGATCACGTGCGAGTCCTTGCTCGGCGCGAGTTGCGTCCAACCGTCCAGGCCGCGTGTCAGCACGACGGGCACGGAACTCGGCGGCGCGTCGGAGCCCAGACGCCACTCGAGACTGGCGATCGACGCGCCCGGCTGCAGCGCGGCGAGTTGGGCGTCTACGAGCGCGACCTCAATCTCGACGCTCGCGCCTGCATCGAGTTCGCCCTCCGTCGGCTTGAGCTTCAGCCACGGCGCGCTCGCGCCAGCTTTCCATGCGACTTTGGAAGCGTAGGGGTTCGCGATGCGCAGTGTTTGCGCGGCTGGCGTCGCCGTTCCGTTCGCCACGCTCTCGAAGACCAGCGGCGACAGGGGCGCAGCGGGCTGCGCGGGCCGTGCGATTTCGAGGGCGGAGGTCTGCGGGTCGGCGCTGCCCGCCATGGCGAGCAACGCCGTCGCCACGCTCAGCACGGACAGGCGACACCGAATGGGCTGTGTGCGCATGCAGGTGCGTCCGAAAATAGCGCAAGGCCCGCCTGGGCGGGCCTTGCGAGTTTGCGGCGAGGCGTGAAACCTCGGCGCCGGGCCTTTCGTTCCGGTCAGGGAACGACCAAGCCAAAGCCTTGGCGCACGTACGCGATCGCGGCCGCCGCCGTGTACTCCGGCCGCCAGTACGTGCGCGACTGCAGGCGCGCCTGGGCCATGAAGGCGTCGTGGCTTGCGACGCCGCCCAACGTCTGGTGGTAGCTGGAGATCGTGCGCCCCGCGTCCGGATACGGGTTGGTGGGCAGCACGGTCGAACCGCTGTCGCCGACCGCCGAACTCCATGCCGAGAGCGACGTCGACGTCGTGCCCATGCGCATCCAGGCGTTCGACGACGCGATGCTGCGGAAGCGGTTGTTGAACGAGTCGAACCCGTTGGTGGTCACCGACTGTTGATGGTCGACGATCGCCGAGGACGAGACGTTCATGTTGAAGTCGTTGTTGCGCAGCACGACGCCGCTGATCTGGCTGCCGCTGCCCGACACGATCAGGCTGCCGGCCCAACCCGAGACGATGTTGCGTTCGATCTGCGTGTTGTGCACACCGAAGCCGTTTTGGCTCGGCGTCAGCGTGATCGGAACCGGGAACGTGCCGAGCGTCTGGTTGGCGATGATGTTGTAGCTGATCGTCGCCGAGGCCACGTTCGCCACTTCCATGCCCCAACCGCGCGGGTTCGCGCTGTCGATGTTCTTGCCATCGAGCATCACGTTGCCCTTGACGATCGCGTTGACGCCGCCGGGGTTCGGGTCGTGCCCGCCGCCGACGGTCAGCGCGATCGAGTTGCGCAGGAACAGGTTGTTCTCGCACACGCCGCCCGTACGCATCTGCAGTCCGTGCGAAGCGCTGTTGGAGAAGATGTTGCCGCGCACGACGACGCCCGTGCAGGCGCCGGCACCGGACTGGATGTAGACCCCATGGCGGAACATCGACGGCACAGCGCCCGGAACGGCCGGGTTCCAGCCGTTGCGATCGATCACGTTCTCTTCGATGCGCGGGTTGTCGCAGTTCTCCAGGTAGATCGCGTGGCCGATGGTGCCGCTGGTCGCGAAAGCGTCGACCAGCACGTTGCGCCGGATCACCACGTCGCGCTTGCGGCCGCCGTAGCCGGGGACCGCGATGTTGACCTGATAGCCGCGGATCAGGCAGTCCTCGATCAACAGGCCCGTGCTGTCGATCAGCCACGACACGCCGCCGGGCGAGCCCGAGCCGTTGTAGGTGTGCGCCCACATCTCCAGCCCGACGACAGCGATATGGTTGATCACCGGCGCCGAGGCGCCCGCCGCCAGCGCAGAGATGCCGTTCTGGTCCCCGGTGCGCAGCAGCGGCCGTTGGGTGCTCGTGCCGTAGGACGAGATCAGCTGCGGCTCGCTGGCCGAGCGGCCGCGCGTCAACCACTGGCCGATGGGCTCGTCGAACACGTCGCCGCGCTTGAGCAGCAGCCAGTCCGGGAAGGTGTTGCGGATCAGCGCTTTGCCGGCCGCGATCGTGCGCTTGGGAGTGTTCGGCGACAAGCCGTTGTTCGAGTCCGAACCGCTCGTGCTGACGTACACGGTGCGCGTGTCCGCGCTGGGCGTGAACACGGTCCAACCCGTCGACGGCGCCTGAACCGTCAACGTGATCGAGCGCGTGTCCACGACCTGGTTGGTCGACGTGCGGCGCAGGCTCAGCGTGGCGTTGTGCGTGCCCGCCGCGAGTGCTGCCGTGAGCGTCGACTGCAGTTGCACGACGAGGCTCGTCGACGCGCCCGGTTGGAGCACGCCGCCCGTCGGCGCCTGGACGGCAGCCCACGCTGCGCTCGAACTCGCGTTCCAGTCGAACGGCGAGTTGCCTGTGTTCGTGAGCGTGTAGCTCTGCGACGCGGGCGTGAACGGGCCGCCCACGAGTCCTTGCGCGCTGAACGTAGTGTTCGGCGTGAGGCTGACCGTGTAGGTCGGAGCGACGACGTTGAGTCGGAAGACCACCATCGTCACGCGCTGATCCGTCGTGGGGTGGCGGTACTGAACGCGGCTTTCGTACTGACCCACCGGCAACTGGTTCGCGAGCGTGGCGTCGACGGTGGCCGTCAGCGGGCCCGAGGCGCCGGGCGCGAGTGTTCCGCGCCGCCGACTGAACGTGGCCCACGGGTCGTCGCCCGCGATCGCGGCCCAGCCAATGCCCGTCGCGTGCGGGTTGGCGAGCGTGACCGTCGCCGGACTCGTCGGGAATGGGCCGCCCTGCGGCCCGGTGATGGAAACGACCGGCGCAGCCGTCTGCGCGCTAGCCCGTGTACCTAAGGCGAACACGAACAGCGCCGCAAACAACCACGCCCAGAGCGTCAGTTGCGTGCGCGTGCCCGCGTTCGTCGTCGCGTTCGCGACTGCGAACGATTCCGCCCCGGCGTTCCTGAACGCCGCGCCCCCCTGGTGACCCTTCATGAACGAACCCCTCAGAACTCCTGTGGTGGACTCGTTCGCGGGCTCCCGTGTGGGCGGCGCACGCTCGACGACTTCACGAAGCTGAGAAAGCCCCGTGTGCACCCGTCCTGCCTGCGCGTCCCCTCATTGCGCTCCGCCCACTCCTGATGGGTCAGAACGCGCTCACGAGCCCTGCACCCGCGAACGATGAGGTTAGTCCCGCTGCGTCGCTACGTTTCGCATGCCCGAAGCGAACTTCGGACCTCTCCACGTCTCGCGCCCCTCGAACTTCCCTCGCACTCAGGATCGTACGGTCTGGGCTGGGAACTTGAGCCCGTCCAGAACGGCTCGCCCCATGAAAATTCCGTTACCGCAGGGCGATCACGGAACTCTCAATTGGGGCGTCGCGGGCCCCTGCCGGCGCGCTTCAGTGCGCGCCGTGGCAGGTCAGAACGGCCGGGATCGTGCGCGCCAGGAGGGACACGTCGGTGCCGAGGGAGGCTTGTTCGGCGTAGCGCAGGTCCAGACGCACCCAGTCGTTGAACAGGATCGAACTGCGTCCGCTGACCTGCCAGATGCAGGTCAGGCCGCCCTTGATCTCTAGGCGCCGGCGCTGCCAACGCTCGTAGTTGGCCACCTCGGCGACGATCGGCGGGCGCGGGCCGACCAGCGACATGTCGCCCGTCAGCACGTTCCACAGCTGGGGCAACTCGTCGATGCTCGTGCGGCGCAGGAAGCGGCCCACCGGCGTGATGCGGGGGTCCGCGGCCATCTTGAACACCGGGCCGGTCTGTTCGTTCTTGGCGAGCAGCTCTTGCTTGCGCTGCTCGGCGTCCACGCACATCGAGCGGAACTTGTAGAAGGCGAACGGGCGGCCACCCAGGCCGGCGCGACGCTGGCGGAAGAAGACCGGGCCGGGGCTGGTCAGCTTGACCGCCAGCGCGGCGGCGAGTATGACCGGCGAGAGCAGCACGAGCGCCGTCGCGGCGCCGACCACGTCGATCGCCCGCTTGAGGGGCGAGGAGTGCACCAGGAGGACGCTCTGCAGCGAGCCGGACTCGACGTTGCTCAGCTCTGCGGCGGTTTCGCTGGTGTGGGCTTGGAGTTCGGCCTCCAAGCTCGCGGCGACGGACGTGCGCTGCGCCAGGGTCTGGGAGCGGGTGCTGACCGCGCGGCGGGTGGCGACGGCGCCGCTGGGGCGCAAGCTGCCATCGGCGCCGTGGGGGGCGAGTTGGATTCCCTGGCGCCGCGCGTTCTCACGGCGCGCCGCGGGGCCGCGCGACGGCGCGCGCAGCAGGTCGAGGGGATCGGAACCGTCGGCGCTGCGGCCATTGCCGCCGGCACCGCCCGAGGCGCTGCCGGAGCCGGACCCGCCCGCGGAATGGGTTCCCGAGCCGTTGCTCCTGGGTGCGGTGTGCTCGGGGTGCACCAGGACGCGCCAGTGGGCGTGCGAGGCATTCTGCGGAAGGGCGGCGCGCAGGTGGCGGACCACCATCAGGGCGCCCTCGTGGTCGGTGTCGGTGAGGACGATTCCAATCGTCCGCAAGTCGTGCCAGCCGACCGCGTCGGTGCAGCGCACCCGCCGGGCGATGGTCAGGGCCCAGGAATCGAGCGCGTCTTCGAGCCGCCGGTCGCCGCCGGCGTCGAGCAGGACCAGGGAGAGCGAACTGGAGTTGCGGTCGGAGCGGGCGCGTTCGCGGAGCACGACACGGCGGAACTCCGCCGCGTTGACGACGAGGTCCGAGTGGTCCACGAGCCGCTCTCCACGGCTGGAGGTCCACCTACGGAGCCACTGGGCTAGGGTCTGAAACACGTTGCTGGGTCCTTGCGAACTAGATGCTGACTGCGAGGCCGAGTGAGACATTCCGTTGGCGTGAGGTGAGGTTCGCGATCGTTCCGCGAGAGCGGTCGTTGACCCGTCCCCGAAAACTACCCCGCCCCCGGGGCAGGGGCGGAGCGCGAGGGAAGACATGCGAACTCCTATCTCATTGATGCCAATTACAACGTTGAGTAGGTCTCTGCCCGAAACCGCACTGTCGTAAATTTACTGTAAGAAGGCCCTGGGGCCGCCACAGGGCCGTTCCTAGTCGAAGCGGGGATGACGGCGGCGTCACAGTTTCGGGAAACGGGTTTCGAGGCTGCGAAGTCTGGCGGTCGACCGCAGAGGGGACTACGCAACTGCGGACCGGAGTGGATCGGCGAAACCGCCTCCGGTGGGCGGCGCTTCAGCGGCCCGGCGCGCGGTTCCTCACTCAGCTTCGCAGGCCGACCCCGGCGCGACCGCTGAACGGACCCGCGGCGGGGAGCTGCGAAGCGTCCGGGCCCGAGAGGCCCGCGGCCTTGCGCTGCTTCAGCAGGCTGCGGAGGAGCACCAGGGCGACGCTCACCGCGCCGCCGAGCGCGCCCGCGATGATGACCGCCTTGCTGCGCTTGGGGCCGGACTTGTTGCGCGGGAAGGTCGCGGGCTGGGCCACGATCAGGTTGGTCAGCTGCGTGGCGTCGAGCTGGTTCATCAGCGACGCTTCGTTGCGGCTGCGGACGAAGCCGTCGTAGGTGGCCTGCGCCTCGTCCGCCGCGCGCTCCTTCTCGGTCAGCACCGGACGGCACTCCTCGAACACCTTGAGCTGACTCTGCAGCGTGTCGATGGTGTTGCGGCGGACGTTCTGTCCGTCGATCAGGCCCTCGCGCTCGGACTCGGCCTCGCGCAGCTTCTGGCGCATGAGTTCGTAGGCCGGGTTGAGCGCCGAACTCAGCAGAGGCTCCATCGGGAGCTGCGCCGGCGTGTTCGCCAAGCGGACATCGATGTCCGCGATCTGCGTGCGCAGCTGCTGCTGGCGCGCCTCGAGCTTCTCGCGCGTCGGGTACGCCACCGGGTCCGGGGCCGCCAGCTCGATCTGCATGCTCTGGCGCATGCGCACGAGCACCTCGTACTCGGGGTTGTCCTTGGGCGGCTGTCCAGCGGTCGTCACCAGCGTCGCCGGCTCGGACTTCAGCGCTTCCTGGTAGTACGCGATCTGGCGCTTGAGATCGGCGAGCCGCGCCTCGTTCTCGTGCAGCTCGGCCTCGAGATCGTCGATGCGCTTGAGGTGGGCCTGGCTCTGCTCGTCGTAGTCGCGCAGCGAACAGCTGTTGCGGTACTCCGTCAGGGCCGCTTCGGCGATGTCCCAGGTCACCTTCGCGTCCTTGACCTTCTGGTCGAGGAACTGCAACGCCGGGTCGACGTCGAACACGTCGCGGTGGTGCGCCCGCGCGGCGCTGAGGAAGCCGTCGACCACCTTGCTGGCGACCTCCGGCGACTGCGCCGTGTAGGCCACCGAGAGGATGCTCGAGCCCATCTCGGGGAACACGATCAGGCCCTTGCTCACGACCTCTTCGGCGAGGTCCACGCAGCGCGGGCAGTTGTCGATCGGGCGGCTGGGGTCCGCGCGGCAGGCGTCGGCCCGGCTGAACCACAGGCCCTGGAACTTGTGGATCCAGCGCGTGTGGAGCGCGGTGTCCTCGGTGTCCTGCGCCGTCGGATCGTAGGGTTCGAGGATCGTCGACGGCCCCAGATTGGCGACCAGCCGCCGGTAGACCTCCGGCGTGGTGATCAGGTGGATCTGGTTCTGGATCGCCTCGCGCAAGGAGGCCTGCGCGCCGCTGCTGTCGCCGATCACGCGGCCTTCCGCGGTCTTCGACTCACGCGCGCCGGTGCGCACAAGCAGCTTGCCCACCGAGCTGAACTCGTTGGGCTTCATGAGCGCCTGGACGCCGCCAAGCCCGGCGCTCAGCCCCGCGCCCGCGACGATCCACAGGCGCGCTCGCCAGAGAGGCAAGAGCGCGACCTGCATCCAGTCGATGTGCTTGGTCGGCGCCGCTTCTTCGGCGCTGTCGAAGGGATCGTCCGCACTCATGGTTCGCGAGGGCGCTCAGGGGCCGATCGGAATCAGCAGCGGGAACGGCAGCAGGCGCCGGATGTACTGCTCGACCCAGATGTCGACGTCGTCGATCGGGGTGTTGGGGATGAAGATCACGTCGTCGGGCTGAAGGTAAAGCGCCTCGGGCGACCCCCAATGTCGTTGGCGCGCGTCGATCTTCCAAGCTCGCTGGCGCTGTTCCGCGGCGACCCAGCGCACGAGCATCAGTTCCTCGAGCATGGCCGTCTCCTTGAGCGGCCCGCCGGCGGCGCCGAGGGCTTCCTCGAGGCTCATGCGGCCGTCGAATTCGACGCGGCCGGGTTCGGTGACCTCGCCCATGACGATGACGTGCCGCGCGGCGCGCTCGAGCAACTGAACCTGAATGCGCGGAGGCGTGGTGAAGGTGTCGGTGTAGCGCTTGACGAGGTCCTGCTCGAGCTGCGCCTGTGTGCGGCCGGCAGCCGGAAGCTCGCCGATGCCGAGGAAGGCCGCCATGCCCGTGTCGCGCACGTACGACTCGTGGTTGTAGGCGACGTGGTCCGCGATGCTGACCGCGAGTCGGTCGCCGGGCGCCAGGTGGGTCTGCTCCCACGAGTAGGTCTGGTTGATCTCCGTCGTGACCTTGCCCAGCGCGGGGCCGGGCGAGGTGCAGGCTGCCGCGAAGGCGAGCGGAAGGAACGCGAGGGAGGTGCGGGGGAGCAAGGCGAGTTGTTGGAGCTTCAAGCGTTCGAGTGATCGACGGGAGCGGGGCGCACCGTGAACGTCGGGGAGCGGCGAGTCTCGGCTCTGGGGCCCCAAGACTCGCGGCCCTGCACGTGGCTGCGCCCGTAGAGGATGGCGTTCGCGCCAGCGCGAAGGAACCGAGCGGGCCGGGAAAGGCGCGAACGGTCGCGCGTGGGGGGCCAGTTTCGGGACGGCGCCTCGGCGCGGAACGGCCGCGGAGCCCCCGCTGGCCCGGCGAGGGGCGAGCGAAGGCTCCGCATTGGGGCGTGGCGCGGGTTTTCGGCCCGCGCGCGGTGAAGGGCGTGACGTGTTGATCACCCGCGCGCACCGAGCGGCGCCGCGGCGAACGCCAATCAGCTGCGCGCCTTCTTGATCGCTTCGGTCAGCGCCGGCACGACCTCGAACGCGTCGCCGACGATGCCGTAGTCGGCGACCTTGAAGATCGGGGCCGCCGCGTCCTTGTTGATCGCGACGAACACCTTCGAGGTGCGCATCCCGGCCAGGTGCTGGATCGCGCCGGAGATGCCGACCGCGAAGTACAGCTGCGGCGAAACCGTCTTGCCGGTTTGTCCGACCTGCTCGGAGTGGGGGCGCCAGCCGGCGTCGACCACCGCGCGCGACGCGCCGACGGCGGCGTTGCCGAAGGCCGCGGCGAGGTCTTCGACGAGCTTGAAGTGCGGCGCTTCGCGCAGCCCGCGGCCGCCGGAGACGACGATCGGCGCTTCCTTCACGTCGAGCTTGGCGTCGGCCTTGGCCGCCACCGAGGTGACCAGCACCTTGCCGCCCTTGGTCGCGACGCTGCGGACCGCGGCCGAACCGCCGGCGGTCACCGCAGCGAAGGTGTTGGGGCGCAGCGTCGCGCACAACACCGGGCTGTTCGACTGGACCGTGATCGTCGCCTTGCCGGCCAGCACCGGACGGCGCACGACGAAGGCCGCGCCCTGCAGCTTGAGCTCGACGCAGTCGGCGAAGGGCACGCAGTCGAGCGCGCCGGCGACGCGGGCGAGCAGATCCTTGCCCGCCGAGGTGTTGGCGCACACGAAGGCCTTCGCGCCCGTGCTCTGGATGAGCGCCACGGCGTCGGCGGCGCAGCCATCCGGGCTGTACGAGTCGGCGCCGGTGACGACGACCACTTCCGCGGCGCCCGCCGCGCCGAGCTTGGGCGCGACGTCGGCGGCGCCTGCGCCGGTGACGAAGGCGACCACCTTCAGGCCGGTCGCGTGGGCGGCGCCCAGGGTTTCGAGGCTGGCGCGGCGCGCGGCGCCGGCCTTGTGTTCGACGAAGACGAGGATCGTGCTCATGGTTGGATCGGGGGGCTGGTGCTCTAGAGGACCTTCGCTTCGTTCTTGAGGGCGGCGATCAGCGCCGGCACGGCGGCCGCGCCTTCGCCGACGATCCGGCCTTCCTTGCGCGGGGGAGGCAGTTCGACCGCGAGCACCTGCGAGGCGTTGGGCACGTCCTGCGCGGGCGTTTCTTCGATCGTCTTCTTCTTGGCGGCCATGATGCCCTTGAGCCCGGCGTAGCGCGGCTCGTTCAGGCCCTTGTCGCAGGTGATCACCGCCGGCAGCGGGAAGCTGAGCGTCTCGACGCCCGCTTCGCTCTCGCGCTGCGCGTTGCCGCCGTTCGCGGCGAGCTCGAGTTTGACCACATCGGTCACGCAGCTCATGCCAAGGTACGCGGCGAGCATCGGGCCGACCGACGACTGGTCGCGGTCGGTGGCGACGCGGCCTGTGAAGACCACGTCGGCGCCGAGTTCCTTGATCTTCGCCGCCAGGGCCTTGGCCGTGGAGCGCGCGTCGCGCGTGTGCCAGCTCGGGTCGACGAGGATCACCGCCTTGTCGGCGCCCTTGGCCAACGCCTCGCGCAGCTCCTTGCTCGCGTCGCTGGGGCCGAGCGTGAGCACGGTCACTTCGCCGCCGTGCTTCTCCTTGGTCTTGAGCGCCTCTTCGACGGCTAGGTCGTCGTAGAAGCTCAGCATGTATTCGAAGCCGGTGGTGTCGATGCTCTTGCCGTCGGCCCCGACCTTGGCTTGCACCTCGGTCGTGGGGACGCGCTTGACGCAGGCGATGATCTTCATGTCGTTCGCTCGGGTTCTGGCTGCCACGCGGCGCACCAGGCGCTGCCGCGGAGCGGACTGTCTCGAAAAGTGAGGGGAAAGAAGATAGCGGCGGCTTTTTCGAACGGTCAAGGAAGGTTGGAAGAGCGCGCGAGATCGCCGTCTTGTTTTCGACGCAAACCGTCGAGGCCGACGCAGGCCCGCGCGCCGAGGAGCCCTTGGAATGGGCCGCCTGCGTGGGCGATGCTCGCGCGCGATGAACGCGATGAATCCCACGCCGCATGCGCCCGCGAACCCCGCGCCGTTCGACCGCCGCGAACTGCTTCACTTTTTGGGGCTCGGCGCTGCGGCCGGGACGCTGCCCAGCTGCGTTTGGCGCGCAGCCGCGAGCGACGCGCGCTCCGCGTTCGTCGATGCCGACGGTGCGCCGAGCTGGACGCCGCTCGCCACGCCGCTGCCGACCGCCGGCCAGCCCGCGGCGCCCGCTGTGTTCGAGGTGCGCGACGAACTGCTGCTTCCCGCGGGCTTCGTCGCCGAACCGCTCGCGTTGTGGGGCGAGCGCTTCGACGGTCCGGACGGCCGCGTGGAGTTCGGCTACAACGCCGACTTCATCGGCGTCACGCCTCTCGCCGGCGCGCGCGACGAGTTCTTCGTGGTGGTGAACCACGAGTACATCTCCGCGCGGCCGTGGTTGCAGGGCTACGAACAAGTCAAGGGCCGCAAGTTGCCGCTCGACTGGCGCAACGACGCTGACGCGCAGCGCGAGCTCGCGCGCCTCGCACTCGCGGACTTGGGCGTGACGATCCTGCACTGCCGCCAACGTGCGGACGGCGGCTTCGAAGTGCTGCGCGAGTCGCGCCGACACCGGCGCATCAGCGGCGTCGATGCGCGCACGCCGACGCACAACAACTGCAGCGGCGGCGTGACTCCCTGGGGCCACGTGCTCTCGTGCGAGGAGAACACCCAGGACTACGTGAGCGAGTTCGTCGACGCCGCGGGCGAGCCGCTCGCGCGCGAGCGCAAGCCGTTCGCCGAAGTAGGGCGCAGCGCGTCGTTCGACGAGCCGCTCGAGTTCGAAGGGCTCGGCGCGTGCCTCGAAGCGCCGCAGGACGGCCGCGACTTCGGCTGGGTGTGCTGCATCGACCCGGCCTCCGGCGAGCTGCGCAAGTTGCGCGCTCTCGGCCGATTCCGGCACGAAAACGTCGCGTTGCGCTGCGAAGCGGGCCGGCCGCTGGCGGCGTACATGGGCGACGATCGGCGCGGCGGGCACGTGTGGAAGTTCGTGAGTGCGAACACTGTCGAACGCATCGACGATCCGGCGAACGCGCGCCTCTTGGAGCAGGGCGTGCTGTTCGCGGCGCGGCTGCACGAGGGCGGAACTGGCGAGTGGCTCGCGCTCGATCCCAGCACGCCGCTCGCGCGTCCCGAGCCGCAGCATCTCGGCGGCGGCCACCTGTGGCTGCCCGACCGCCGGCTCGACGAAAGCGGGCGGCCGCGCGGCGGACACGTGGCGGTTGGCGCGCCGGGTGCGCGCCACGCCGAACTGTCCGCGCAGGAGTGGGTCCAGTCGATCGAACGCTTCTGCGGCAAAGATTTCGAGCGCTGCACGCTCGGCGATCTCGTGTTCGCGCCCGGGTGGGTCACGCCGCAGGCGCGGCGCGAGTTTCAGTTGCGCGTGTTGCGCCTCGATGCGTACGCGTTCGCCAACGCGATCGGCGCGACGCCCAGCGCGCGCCCCGAAGACCTCGAGCTGCATCCGCACGATGCAGGTGTGTTCATCGCCTTCTCCGACGCGGTGAGCACCTCGAAGGACGGCTCGCCGGACGTGCGGGTGTTCCCCGGCGCTCGCGCGCGCGATTCGCGCCGCTACGGTGTGATCGTACGTCTCGAAGAATTCGGCGGCGCACCGGACGCGCGCGCGTTCCGCTGGTCGCCGTTCGTGGCGAGCGGCGAGTTGCACGAAGGCGGCGCGGGCTTGGCGTGCCCCGACAACCTCGCCTTCGATCGCGACGGCAATCTGTGGGTGCTCACCGACATGCCCGGCGCGTCGGTGAACGGCGCGGTGAGCCGCGAGGGCGCGAGCGCGCCGGGAACCGATGGATTCGTCGGCGTTTTCGGCTCGTCCGCGCTCTACATGATCCCCACGCGCGGTCCGCGCGCCGGACAGGCGCACTGCTTCGCGCTCGGACCGGCGGAGTGCGAGCTGTGCGGCGTGACCTTCAGCCCCGACGGGCGCACGCTCTTGCTCGCCGTCCAACACCCCGGCGAGCAGAACGGAACGCGCGGCCGCAGCGCGCCGGCCGACGTCGAGCGCGAGCTCCTCATCGCCGACTCGAGCGGAGCGCTCGTGCGCCAAATCCGCAAAGTGCCGCTCGGCAGCAACTGGCCGTCGCGCGAACTCGGCCAGCCGCCGCGACCGGGCGTGGTCTGCATCCGTCGCGTGTGAATGCGCGGCGCGCGCCGCACTTCCGTTTCGCGTCGCGTGGTGTTGCGTCGCGCCGTGCCGCACTCGATCAGCGCGCCCGAACCGCTGCGCCGCCGCGCACCCAGGGGTGCGCGTGCTTGGGGGAATGGTCGAAGCACCACGGCCCGCTGTGCGCATCCATGTGCAGCAACAGAATCGTCTGCGCATCGGGTTCGAAGCGCTTGGCGGGCTTGAAGTTCTCGCCCGCGGCGTAGCGCGCCACGCTCGAGATGCGCACTTCGTCGAGGGCGCCTTCCAGCAGCGAGTTCGCCGAGCTGTCGCTGCCCACGTCGCCGCCGATCACCAGCGGCAGGGCGTTGCGCTTGCGCGAGCCTTTGCCTTTGCGCGAGGCCACCTCGACGCCGTCGACGTAGAGCCGCACGTTCTCGCCGTCGAACACGCCGGCGAGGTGCGTCCAGGTCTGCTCGGCGAGCTTCTTGTCGCCCTTGGCGGTCACGTACTTGCCGCCGAGGTTGAGCGTGAACTCGGGTTCGCCGTTGTTGGCGAAGATCCCGAACTCACTCTGCTCGGTCTTGCAGATCACGCCTTGCCGGGCCTTGAAGCGTTCGGCGCGGACCCAGCCTTCGAGCGTGAACGGTCCGTCGGGCAGGGCGAGTTGGGCGTCCGGCAGCGCGAGGTAGTCGTCGGCGCCGTCGAGCGCCAGCACGCTCTCTTCGTCCGTCGAGGGCGGCGCCGGAACGCTCTGCCGGTCGAACGGCAGCGCCAGCAGGCGCCGCGGCAGCGGAAAACGCGCGTTTTCCGCGAGGTACTCGAGGTGCACGCCGAGTTCGAGCGTGCGGAAGCTCGCGTCGAATTCGCTCGGCGGCCGCGCGCAGCGCAGCGTGGCGCGCGCGGTTGCTCCCGGTTTGATCGTCAAGTGCGCGTGGTCCGGGGTCACGCTCCAGCGCGAGTCGTCGCTCTCCGGCGCCAGCTGGACTTCGATCGAGCGCGCCGCGGGGTTGCGCAGTTCGACTTCGATGCGGCCTTCGACGGCGCCTTCGGATGTGAAGGCGAGCGCGCCCTTGAGCTGCGGCGCGAACTCGCGCGCGAGCAGCGTGGTTTGGTCGACGATCTCGCCGGTGATCGCGCGCGGGTCGATCGCGCCGCCGACCGGGTACGCGGCGACGTCGATGCGTCCGTCGCGCACGGTGACGAGGGAGTACTGGTGCAGATAACCCGCGGAGGGAACCAGGCCGCTCTGCTCTCCGCCGACCGTGGCCAGCGTGAAGTACTCGATGTCGTCGCGCTTGCCGTCCCAACGCATGTGGTGGATGTGGCCGGCGAACACCGCCGTCACGTTGCCGGCGCGCTTGAGGAGCTCGTGCACACGATCCCAGTCCTCGCCGTAGTTCTTCTTGAGCCAGCGCGGGTGGTGCAGGAACAGGAACACGTGCTTGGCCCGCTTGGCCTTCTCGAGGGTCTCGGCCAGCCACGAGTACTGCTCGTCGCTCATGCGCTGGCACTCGGGCTTGTTGAAGTTCTTTTCGCCCGTCTGCGGGTTGCTCTCGTCGGAGTGCAGCGCGATGAACCAGGCGTCCTTGTGTTCGAACGCGTACCACAGCGGCCCGAAGTGCTGCTCGTAGTTGCTCTCGTGCTCGCCGGCGGGCTTGGGGCCGTCGCCGCGCCAGTAGATGTCGTGGTTGCCGCTCACCGGGAACCAGGGCGATTTCAAGCGCGCCATGATGCGCTTGTAGTCGTCCTTTTGCGCGAGCCACTGCGGCGTGTCGTTGTAGCCCTGGATCAAGTCGCCGACCGTCATCACGAGGTCGGGGTGCAGCAAGTTGACATCTGCAACGGCTTGCTCGAGCACGCTCAGGCCCTCCGGCGGTCCGCCGGTGCGATCGCCGAACACCGCGAACACGAACGAGTCGCGCTCGTCGGGCAGCGCCAGCGTCACCGCGCTCTTGCGGTTCGTCGTGAAGCGTGGCTCGTCGAGGTTGGGGTCGTAGGCGGCCGCGATCAGGGCCGCGAAGACAACGATCGATGCGACGCGCTTGAGCATGGGGGCAGAAGATGACGTGTGCTGCATCAGGGCGCCATGAAGTGCGCGTGCAGTTCCTTCGAAGGCGTGCGATGGGGCGTGGTCACGCTGCCCAATTCCTGTTGTGCGCCTTGCGTCCGCTTGCCCTGGCGCGCCTTTGATTGCGGCTTCCTGCGAACACGAGCGCCGCTCCACGTCGGCGCTCGCTCGCCTCCGTCCCTTCAGCTGGTCCACGTCTCATGAACCGCAATCTCTCTGTGTTGCTCGCCGCGGCGGCGCTGTGCTCGCTCGCCTCGGCTCAATCCCTCCGACCGATCCAACGCATCAACTCCGCGGGCTTCAACCCCTCGGGCAACAACCAACAAGACGGCGTGCACCTCGCCGTGCAAGGCCCGCGCTTCGTCGCCGTGTTCGCCGATCAATTCGGCGTGAGCAGCACCAAGCAGGACATCTTCGCCGCCGTTTCGAACGACTCGGGGCTCACCTGGGGCCCGATGGTGCGCATCGACACCGGCGACGCGCCGAACTTCACCGACGGCGACGAAGCCAAGTGCGTCATCACGCAGAGCGGCGCGATCGTGGCGGTGTGGGAAGACTCCAAGGGCGCGTTCGCCTTCGGATCGTCGAACGAAGACATCTACTTCAACCGTTCCACCGACGGCGGCGTGACCTGGCTGCCCGCGGCGCTCCCGCTGAACACCGCGACCTCTGGGTCGCACATCACCAGCGACATCGACCGCATCTGGATCGCCTCCAGCGGCGACTCGGTGTACGTCACTTGGGAGGAGGACTCCCTGTCCTCGATCGGCGCCGATGAAGAAGTGTGGTTCACGAAGTCGGACGACGCGGGCGTGACCTGGTCGACCCCGATCGTGATCGAAGGCAACGGGACGGTCGACGCCGACGACCCGCGCATGGTGGCGGTCGGGCAGACGGTGCTCGTCGTGTTCTCGGCCGAATCCGCCACGACCGACGACACCGTGCTGCTGCGTTCGACGGACGGCGGCGTCAACTGGACGCGCACGGTGCTCGAGTCGAGCGACCAAGGCGATTCCGACACGCCCGACATCGCGGTGGACGGTCAGAACGTGATCGTGATCTGGGAGGACGACAACCCCAGCCTGCCCTCCGGCGACCAGATCCACGCGGTGGTCTCCAATGACCTCGGCGCGACGTGGTCGAACGAGATCACGATCTCGCAACGCTCCGAGAATCAGGTCAGCACGCCGATCTCGCAGGCCATCTGGTCGGACTGCGCGGTGCTCGGCGACGACATGTACGTCGTCTACGCCGAGGATTCGCTCGCAACGTCAGCGGGACTCTCGGGCGGCCAACTCGGTTCGCGCGTGTACGTCGCCTACTCGCACGACGCTGGCGCGACCTGGATCGTCGACGTCAACCTCGACTCGAACTCCGCGTCGCGCTTCAGCAATCGTCCCTCGCTCGCCGTGACCAACTGCGCGGTGTTCGTGCAGTTCGAAACCGGCAACGACGGCGGCAACGGCGTCGCCTACACGCTCTCGCAGGACGGCGGCGTGACTTGGGCCAACTCGTTCGATGCGCCGACGGGCCCCGATGTCGACAGCCCCGACCCTTCCGAAAACCGCGGTTTCGTGGTCGACCCGGTGCAGAACGTCGCGCTGGGGATCTTCTGGGATCGTCCGCTCGGCCAGAACGAAGTCTACGTCTGCGGCCTCGCCGGCTGCACCCCGGCGCCGCAGAGCTACTGCACGGCGGGCACGACGACCAACGGCTGCAACGCGACGATCACCGCCTCGGGCGCGCCGAGCATCGCCGCGCTCTCGGGTTACCCGCTGACGGTCACGAACGTCGAAGGCCAGAAGCAGGGCATTCTCTTCTACGGCGTGAGCGGCGCCGCGCTGCAGCCGTGGGGCACGGGCTCGAGCTTCCTGTGCGTGAAGAGCCCGACGCAGCGCATGGGCGGCCTCAACTCCGGCGGTACGACCGGTCTGTGCGACGGCGTGCTGGTCACCGACTGGAGTGCGTTCGTCGCCTCCAACCCCAGCGCTCTCGGCGTGCCCTTCTCGCCCGGCCAGGTCGTGAACGCGCAGGGTTGGTTCCGTGATCCGCCGGCTTCGAAGTCGACCAGCCTCTCCAACGCGATCGAGTTCACGCTCATCCCGTGACGGAGGCTCGAACGTAGCGCGGATCGCGCGCTGCGGCTCACAGCCCGGCCGGTCCCGCTCGGGACCGGCCGGGCTTTTTCGTCCTCGCCCGTTTGCCGCGCGTGCGCGCACCCAAGTGAACGGGGCCCGCTGCATCGAGCAGCGGGCCCCGCGTGGCGTTTCGGCGCGCGCCGTGTTCGCAGCGCTCAGCGATCTGCGCGCATCAGGGGCAGAAGCGCACTTCGAGCGCGTCGCTGAAGTTCGAGCCCGAGCCGCCCGGGCCCTGCGGGTCGCGGTACCAGCACTGGAACGAGAACACCGAGCCAGCGCTCACCTGGCCCGCGCCGGAGTTGAGCGGCGCGCTGCCGAAGTCGAGCACGCGCGCGACAGCGCCCTGTGCATCGGCGTTGCTCGGCGGGGCCAGGCGCAGCAGCGGCGCCGCCACGCAGCGATAGCCGTCGGCGAAGGGCGCGCGGGCGCGCTGCGCACCATAGAAGAACAGCGCGGATTTGCCCGGCGGCACGCGCTCGGCCGTCAACGTGAAGTTGTTCGCGCTCACACTCGTCGTGCCCTGCCAGCCGATGCGCGCGCCCAGCGGCGAGAACGAGTTGCTCGTCACGGGGCAAAAGCGCGCGGGCGTCGGGCATTCGCTCGCAAAACGCACGGTCAGAAGCGGCCGCTCGGCGCCCTGACCCCAGTTGCTCGAGCGAAACTCGATGCGGTCCGTGCCGGAGGCGACGAGCACCCAACCGTGGTTGGCGGCGCCGTTCACCCAGGCCTGCACGCTGGGGGTCACGTCGAACGATCGCGTGCCCTTCGAGGAGAAGATCGCGCCCGTGAGCGCATCGGGAGAGGCGAGGGCTTCGACCCCCAACTGCACGCCGGCGCCGAGCGCTGTGAAGCTCGAGGCTTCGCTCCAGGGCACGAGCATGCGGTGCAGAGCGGCGCCGGTCGCGCTGTTCGCGTTGGCGCCTTCGGCTGTGAGCGTGAGCACCGCGCGTTCGATCGTCGTGCCCGGAGGAATCTGTCCCGGCGCGAGGCCCACGATGCCGTCGAAGCGCAGCAGGCCCTGTTCGTTGTCCTCGTCGCCGTCGATGCGCAGGTTCAGCGCCGCGCCGTACGCAGTCGAGGGCAAGCTCACGCCCGCGTCGCCATCGCCCACGTGCGTGTCGACGGCGCCGGCGTACGGGCCGAACCCGAAGTCCGCGCCTTGTCCGAAGCGCAGCACGGTGTTTTCGAGCAACGCCGCGCGGTGTGCGTCGAGGTCGAAGCTCAGCGTGAAGTTGCTCGCCGGATCGATCGCGCGGTTGAGGCCGCTGGTCACGCCGGCTACGTAGGTCGGCGAGAAGGTCTTGAACTCGATTTCCGCGAGCGACGGGCGGAACAAGAGTCTCTGCAGCCAACCGTTGCCGCCGTTCGGATCGCTTTGGAAGTCGGCGAGCACTTCGAAGGTGGTCTCTCCGAAGATCGTCGTGTCGCTGCGCCGCCCGTTGCCGAAGATGTGCCCGCACAGCACGAGGAAAACCTGCGGGAAAGGCTCGACGAGCTTGCGGTACACCTGCTCGGCGGAGTTGTCACCCGAGTTGTCCGCCGTCGCGCCGCCGCTGGTGCGCGCGCCGGGGTTGCCCGTGTTCAGGTGCTCGTGCGTCGAGAGGATGGCCGGCGTGTTGGGCCACTGCGCGAGGATGCCGCGAGCCCACTCGAGCGCGTAGTCGGCCGCGCGCCACTCCAGCGTCAGGTGCACGAACTCGCGGCCGTCGGCGAGGAAACGCTGCGCGTGGTTGCGACCGTTGGGCGTCGAGCCGAGGTACCAGCTGCGATTCGAGTAGCGCGCCGGTCCGAAGTTCGCGACGTACTGGCTCGAGTTGGTCTTGTTGCCGACGACGTCGAAGTCGTGGTTGCCGAGCGCGGCGCCGTAGGGCACGTGGCCGTCGAAGGGAATGCCGCCCGAGCCGTCGATCGTCCCCAGGGCGCTGCTCGCGCGTTGCCACTCGATCGGGAACGAAGCGCCGCTCTGCACGATGTCGCCCACGTGCGTGACGAAGGCGATGTCCTCGAGCACCTTGTTCTGCACGACCCAGTTGGTTTGGGCCTGGAAGTTGGGAAAGTTCGCCGCGGTTTGGCTGTAGAACTGCGTGTCGGGCAGCATCACTAGCGTGAAACCGTCGACCGTGGGAGGCGTGGCGAGCGCAACGGAAAGCGCTGTGAGCGCTGCGGCGGCGAGGGCGATGCGGATGCGGCGGGTGGACATTGGCGGGCGCTGGGCCGAAGTGGGGCGCGGTGGATGGAACGACGCCGCGACAGCCCAGCGAGCGCGCGTGAACGCCGCGCCTCGCGCCGCATCAAGATTCGATGCGCGTGCGCCAAGCGTCGCTCGTCAGGGCCGCCGTCGCAGCGCGAGCGCGCGCTCCGGTCGGTCCGTGATCACGCCGTCCACGCCCAACTCGAGCGCGGCTTCGAGCTCCGCCGAAGCGTTCAGCGTCCACACGAACAGCGCGAGTCCACGCTCGCGAGCGAGCTCGGCGCAGGCGGGCGGCAGCTTCGCCCAACGCAAGGAAACGGCTCGGTAGCCGCGCTCGACGACGTTGTCGAGCCAACGCTCCAGCTCGTCGCTCGTCGCGTTTTCTGGCGCTTCGCCGATGAAGGCGTGGCGCACCTGCGGCAGCTCGCGCATCCATTCCGCGCGCTGCTCTTCGTTCCAGGTCCCGACCCACAGCCGCGCCGTGTCGAAACCGCTGCGTTCGAGCTCGACGCGCGCCGCCCGCGCGAGGCCCGTGGTCTTCACATCGAGCATCAGCTCGCTGCGTCCGCGGCACGCCGAGAGCGCCTGCGCCAGGGTCGGCATGCGCTCGCCCGCGAAGCGCGCGTCTTTCCACGCTCCGACGTCGAGCTGCGCCAGTTGCGCCGCGGTTCGCGCCGCCAACGCTCCCGCGCCGTCGCTCGTGCGCTCGAGCGTTTCGTCGTGGAACACCACGACGACGCCGTCGGAGCTCGCGCGCAGGTCGAGCTCGATGAGCTCGACGTCTAGCTCCAGCGCCAGCTCCACAGCGGCGAGGGAGTTCTCGGGGGCCAGCGCCGCACCGCCGCGGTGCGCGACCACGGCGGTGCGGTGCGCCGCGGCGCACGCGCTGGTCAGTGCGGCCAAGCAGAGTGCGGCGATTCTCATGGTTTGGTTGCCGCGCGCCTCTGACCCGCGGCGTAAGGCACGCTAGGAGCGCCAGATCAAGGCGCGCGAAAGCGCGCCGCAGGTCACAGCCGAGCGAGCAGTTCGAGGTCGAGCTCGTGGCCGCCGGCGTGCAGCGCCACCTCGCAGCGTGCGATGCGACCCGCGAGCCGTTCGGCGTCGTGCTGCGCGGCGTGCGGCGTGTACGCCTCGTCGTGTTCGCCGGCGCTGAGCACGACCTTGAGCGCGCGCAGCGCGGGCGCGTCGAGGTCGAGATCGGGCGGCAATCCGCCGCCGCAGGCGACCACGCACTGCGGCGCGCGCCGCGCCCGGGACGCCCAGCGCCATGCGGTCGCGACGCCTTGCGAGAAACCGAGCACGCTCACGCTCGCAGCTCGCGCGCCGCAGTGCTCGACGAGCGCGTCGAGATAGGCGACGTAGTCTTCGATCTCCTGCTCGCGCGCTTCGCTGGTCATCCACGACGCGCCGATCGCACCGCGGCCGCTGCGCAGGTAGAAGCGCGACAGCGCTTCGGGCGCCACGAGTCTGCGCCCCTCGCGCGCGAGCGGCGCGCAGGACTGCAAGAACGCCGAGGCGAGTTGTCCGTAACCGTGCAGCACCAGCCACAGCTGCGGCGCGTCGACGGCGCCGCGTTCGAACCAACGCGCGCTGCGCCGCACCTCGATGCGGCCCGCGCGCACCGCGTTCGCATCGTCTTCGCGCGCTTCCACGCCGCGCTCAGCTCACCTGCGCGTCGAAAGTGCGCCCGAGGTAGACCTCGCGCACGCGCGCGTCCGCAATCACCTCGGCCGGCTTGCCCTCGCGCAGGATCTGGCCCTTGTGGATCACGTACGCGCGGTCGGTCGACTGCAGCGTCTCGCGCACGTTGTGGTCGGTGATCAGGATGCCGAGGTTCTTGGCGCGCATGCGCGCGATCAGCTGTTGGATCTCGGCCACCGCGATCGGATCGACGCCCGCGAACGGTTCATCGAGCAGCAAGATCACCGGCCGCGTCGCGAGCGCGCGCGCGAGTTCGAGCCGGCGCTGCTCGCCGCCGGAGAGCGTGTCGGCCTGGCTCTTTTCGAGGTGCGAGATCTCCAGTTCGCCGAGCAGACGCCGCGCTTGTTCGAAGCGCTCGCTGCGCGAGTAGGGCATCGTCTCGAGCACGGCGAGCAAGTTGTCGAGCACGCTCAGGCGCTGGAAGATGCTGCGGTCCTGCGGCAGGTAGCCCATCCCCAGGCGCGCGCGCTGGAACATCGCCAGCTTGGTGCAGTCGGCGCCGCGCAGCTTCACGCTCCCCGCGTCCGGACGCGTCAGGCCCACGGTCATGCGGAAACTGGTGGTTTTTCCCGCGCCGTTCGCGCCGAGCAGCCCCACGATTTCGCCGGCCCGGACCTGGAACGACACCCCGTCGACCACGCGCCGCGCCTTGAAGGACTTGACGAGGTCCTTGACCTCGAGGAGCAGTTCACCGGGCGTCGGATCAGGGCGCAGTTCCACGGCCGCAGTGTAGGCGCCTCTTCGCAGCGAACCGAGCCCGCGCGCGCTGCGCGGCGGCTCGCGCACATTGCAACTTCCTTTCCGCCGCCACTCGCCGCCAGCTGGCCGCCCGAGCAGCCTTCCCGTCGCGGCGAATACGCGCTAGGAGCCGCAGAGGAGTCGTGACGCGGCGGCCTCCCCGGCCCGGTTCACAATTGCAACTCGGTAAAAGGCTCCAGGCCTGGGAAGGCAAGCCGAAAGTGCTCGCAGCGGACTTGTGGATAACTTGTGGAGGGGGCGTGGGCGCCGGCGCAGGCGCTTGTGGGCCACGTCAAGAGCTGCGAGCGCTCGAAAGCGCACAAACTCCCGATGGGCAGGATCAACCCGGACGTAAGTCCATGCCAAGTGGCCGTTTAAGTTTCGACGTGCGGAACGTGCACGTCGTGCGGCGCAGGCCTTCCGCAGGCCCTCGGGGACGAGCCCGACGTCTGCGACGATCGCGCCCGGCGTCTCGAAAGTGACCCGGCAGAGCGGCCGCGTGTGTGGACAACACGCCTCCGGGCGACGGCGCGGAGCACGGCGGATCAGGCGCCGGCGCGCGGCGCGCTCAGCGGATCCACTTCACGCGGTAGGCCGAATACTGCAGCGAAAGCGGCCAAAAAACGGCCACGGCGCGCCCGGTGATCAGCCGCCGCGGGACGAAGGGCTGGAGCACCAGCGCTTCGCCCTGCGGGAGGGTGACCTCGTCCTGGGTGGGGAACACGTGCAGTTCCCCGTAGACATCGCGGAAGAAGGTCGTCAGCCCGTTCGATCCGCGCTCGCGGATCGGGTTGGAATCGGGCCGGTACCCGCTCCCAGGGCTGCCGCGGTAGTTGCCCGCGATGGCCGCGCCGCCGGGAGCGTCGCGCCACTTCATGTAGATCGCTTGCCACTCGCGGCTGTCGCTCGAGTCCTGCGTGTTGTCGCCGAGCATGAAGTAGTGCTCGGCCGGGATGGCCCACTCGGTGGCGTGGCTGCCGGCGCTGTAGTGCACGTCGCGCCACACATGGAGGTCGCTGAAGCTGGCGCTGCCCTCGAGCACCTCGAGCGTGACGCTCGACGTCTGGTCCGCGGCGGGCGGAACGGGCAGCACGAGTTCCCAGCCGCCAAACTCCAGCCGGAGCTGGTCGTCGAGGTTCTCGACCGCGAACTCGCCGCTCGCGTTCGCCGCGCCGGAGGCCGTCACCGAGCGCGCGTCCAACTGCTCGTTCGGGGCCCAGCCGACCTCGATGCCCGGCGTGGGGCCCGCGAGGTTGAAGCGGTAGGAGCGCTTGCCTTCGCCGAGCACCACGGCGACCCGCGCGCCAGCGCCCAGGGTGAGCTTGCCGGTCACGCGCAGGTCTCCGACCGCGTTGCGGTTGGAGTTGTAGTGGCCGCCCTGCGCCTCGAGCGCGGCGCGCACGCCCTGCGGATAGCCGTGGGTGTACGTGTCGAGGATCGACCCGCTGCCGTGCGCGGAAAACGCGATGCGCGCCGGTCCGCTCAGCTCCGCGCTGCGCTCGCCGAACTGCGCCTTGCCCTCGAGCGCACGCCAACTCGCGCCGCCCGCGGGCGTTCCGATGTCGACCGCTTTCCAGTGCTCGCGCTGCACGTTGGCGGGCCGGCGCGCGATCTTCCATTCCGCGCTCGCGTCCGGGCGCGTCCACACGTCGCCGTACTGGATCTTGAGCTGCTCGCCGGGCATCCCGACGAGGCGCTTGACGAAGTTCTGCGCGCGGTTCAGCGGGTACTTGAAGATCACCACTTCCCAGCGCTCGGGATCGCGCATGTGGAAGCTGAACTTGTCGACCAGGATGCGGTCCTTGATCGCGCCGCCCGGCGAGTCGCCGTCGGGCCGGAAGTCCTGGCCCATCAGCGTGGGCTGCATCGAGCCCGTCGGGATCTGGTACGCCTCGACCGCGAAGTACTTGAGCATCACCGCCATCACGATGGCGACGGTGAGCGCTTCGATGTTCTCGCGCCACGGTTGGGGCGGGCGCTTGGCGGCGGCGGCGCTCACGCGGGCTGACCCAACGGCGTGGGAGGATTGCGGCGGGCGGCCATGAGCGAAGCGCAGCATCATCCGCGCGCCCGCGCGGTCGTCAAGTCGAACGCACGCGGCCGGAGCGCCGGCGCAAGTTCTGGCCGCCCCTCGGTCGCCGACCGTAGCCTGTCGGTCTCGCATGCACGCGCTCGATCGCCCCGAACCTGGACGCGCCGAGGCTGCGTGTGCAGCGGCGCTCGCCGCCGGCGCCGCGGGTTTGCTGCTCGTCGCGACCACGGCGTGGGGCTGTGGGCTCGACTGGGACGCGGTCGAATACCTGTCCGCCGCAGAGAGCCTGGGACGCGGCGACGGATGGCTGCAGGTCGACGGCAAACCACTGACCCAGTGGGCCCCGCTGATGAGCGCGCTGCTCGCCGCGCTGCACTTTGTCGGACTCGACTTCGCGGTCGCGACGCGCGCCCTGCACGCGGCCGCGTTGTTCGCGCTCGTGTGGAGCGTGTGGCGCCTGGCGCGCCGCTCGAGCGGTTCGGCGGGCGTTGCGGCGGCCGCGGCAGGCTGGCTCGCGCTGCTTCCTGCCCTGCACGAGAACTTCACGATGGGCTGGAGCGAACCGGTGTTCCTGGCGCTCGTGGCGCTCGCCCTGGACGCGGGTGACCGCTACCTGCGAGCACCTCGCGCGGCGCCGCTCGTGCTGTGCGCCGCCTGGTGCGCACTCGCCGCGCTGCAACGCTATCTCGGCGTCGCGCTCATCGCCGCCGTCGCCGCGGCCCTGGTGTGCGCGAGTCCCGGCGCCTGGACCGCGCGGGTTCGTCGTGCGCTCGTCTTCGCCGCCGCGGCGGCCGCGCCGCTGGCGTTGTGGTGTGCGCGTAACGTCGCCCTCTGCGGACAGCCCTTCGGCCCGCGCAGCGCGGAGGGCGCCGCCAGTGCGGAGGATTCTTGGGCCCGCACAACGCACACGCTCGGCGAGTGGTGCGCCACGGGGTTCGAGGGCGCGCACGCCGCGCGCCTGACGCTCTTCGCGGCTGCGCTCCTCGCGAGCGCGTGGCTCGTGCTCCGGCGCCGTCCCTTGGCCGAACGCTGCCTGCTGCTCGGCTTTCCGGTGCTGTACTTGGCGGCGACCCTGTCGGCGAGCTTGAGCTACGCGCAAGATGCGATCGGCGATCGCCAGTTGATTCCCCTGGCGGTCGCGTTCGCGCTGCTCGTCGCCGCCGGGCTCGGCGCCTCGCGCGGGCGCGCTCCGGCTGTGCTGGCAACTGCGCTGCTCGCCGCTCACTTCGTTTGGGCGGCGCCCGAACTCGTGCGCCGCATCCAGCGTTGGCGCGCCGACGGCGCAGGACTGTACTCGACGCCGGTCTGGCGCGAGAGCGAGTTTTCGCACTGGCTCGCCTCAGCGCGTTTCGAAGGTGCTCTCGCCTCCAACGAGCGGCATGCGCTCTTCGCACTCAGCGGCGTGCGCGCAGCGTCGACTCCGCGCCGGGCCGCTAGTTTCGCCGAGCGCCTCATGCGTCAGCCCGCCGCGCCGCTCACCGTCGTGTGGTTCGACCTCGGACCGCGGAATCGTTTCCCGATCGAGTTGCTGACGCCGGTTTTCGAGGTCCGCACGCTCGTCGCAGTCGAGGGCGGGCAGGTCTACCGCGTCGAGCGCAAGGCCGAACGCTGAGCGTTCGCCGCCGAGTTCCGGGCTCTGCGGCCCCAGCGCGTACACTTCAAGGCCTATGCCGCCATCCTCGGCTTCGCAGCGCGCGACACTGCGGCTGGCGTACCTGACCAACAGGTACCCGGCCGTCAGCCACACGTTCATTCGGCGCGAGATCCTCGAGCTCGAGCGGCGCGGCCACCACGTGGAGCGCGTCGCCATCCGGAGCGCCGGAGGAACGCTCGTCGACGCGGCCGACCAGCGCGAGCAGGAACTCACGCTGCACGTCGTCGAGCTTCCGCGGCTGCAGCTGGCGGCGGGCGTGCTCCGCACTCTGGTCACGGCGCCGCTCGCCGCGCTCCGCGGACTCGCACAGGCGCGCGCATTGCACCGGGCGAGCGACCGCGGCTGGCTGCGGCACCTCGCGTACTGGATCGAAGCGCTGTTCCTGCTGCAACACTTCGCGCGCGAGCGTGTCCAGCACGTCCACGTGCACTTCGGCACGAACCCCGCAGCCGTGGCGCTGCTCGTGCGCACCATGGGCGGACCCAGTTACAGCGTGACGCTGCACGGCCCCGACGAGTTCGACGCGCCGGGTCCGCTCGCGCTGAGCGCCAAGGTCGCCGAGGCGAGCTTCGCGGTCACGATCAGCGATTTCGGCGCGGCCCAGCTCAAGCGCTGGGCGCGCCTGGAGGACTGGAGCAAAGTGCACGTCGTGCGCTGCACGGTCGGCGAAGCGTTCCTCGCGCTCGAGGCGCCGCGCACGCCCGGCGAGGGCTTCGTGTGCGTCGGCCGTTTGTCGGCGCAGAAGGGGCACTTCGTGCTCGTGGAAGCGCTGCGCATCCTGCGCGAGCGCGGGCTCACGCCGCGGCTGGTGTTCGCAGGCGACGGTGAGTTGCGCGGCGAGTTGGAGCGCGCCGCCGCAGCCGCGAGCGTTGCGGGCCAGATCGAGATCAGCGGCTGGATCGACGAGCACCAAGTGCGCGAACGCATCCGCGCGGCGCGTGCGCTCGTGCTCGCGAGCTTCGCCGAAGGCCTGCCGATGGTGGTGATGGAGGCCTTCGCCGTCGGGCGACCGGTCGTCGCCACGCGCATCGCGGGCCTGCCCGAACTCGTCGAGGACGGCGTGAACGGTTGGCTCGTCACCGCCGGCCGCGCGGACCTGATGGCCGATGCGCTCGAGCGTTGCCTGCGCGCAACTCCCGACGAGCTCGCGTTGTTCGCGGCGCGTGGCAAGGCCGCCGTGCGCGAGCAGCACGAGACGCAGACCGAAGGCGCGAAGCTCGAGGCGTTGCTCACACGCGCCGTTGCTCCGTCGCGGACGGACTGACTCACCAACGCGGGCCGTGCGTCGGCTTGGCGACTTGGCGTCGCGTTGCGCGGACGCATCTCGCGGGAGGTGAAGCGCGCACGGCACTGACGGTGTTTGGGCGGCGCGAGCCGCGCCACAACTCTTCGCCGCGACGTGTCGGCGCCTCGCGCGGCGCAGCGCGCGTCCACGTCTCCGCGCGGCGCACGCGAAGTCGCAGCCCGTGAACACGCAGCGAGCGTGTCGCGCTACTTCAGCGCCGTTCGAGCTGCTTGCGGTACGGCAGCGGCGAGGCGATCCGCTCTTCGCGCGCGTGTTCCCACTCGCGGATTTCGCGCGGCTTGCGCGCGCGTGCCGCGGGGACCGGATCGACGGGCCACACGTAGAGCGCACCGCTTGCGTCGCCGCTGATCACGCGCAGATGCCTGGCGTCCGGGCTGAAGGCCCCGCACAGCACGGGTGCGCGGTGGCTCTCGAACTTCACCACGCGCTCGCCTTGCCCGGCTTCGCGCACGAGCGCGGAGCCGTCTTCGGAGGTCGTGAGCACGTAGCGTCCCGACGGATCGAACGAGCCGCTGGTGATGTTGCCGGCGTGGTAGACCTCGTGGCGCACGCTCTTGTCGCTCTGCTGGCGCGCGAGGTCGATCAGCCGCATCGCCGCGCGTCCGTTGGGACCGGTGGCGAGCAGGCGGGTCGCGTCGGCGTTGTAGGCGACGTCGCGCAGCGCGAAGGCCGAGAAATCCAGCTGCGCTTGGCGCTCGCCCACGAACTCGAAAAAGCGCACGCGCGAGTCGCTGCAGGCGGCGACGAGCTGCGCGCCGTCGGGCCGGATGTCGAGCGCCAGCGGTGCGCCGCCGCGCCGCGCCATCCAGGTGTGCTCGCGCAGCACTCGTTCGGTCTCGATGTCGTAGACGCGCACGCTCGCGTCGCGGCGGCCGACCGCGAGGAAACGGCCCGAGCTGTCGAGCGCGATGCAGGTTCCCGCGTCGTCGAAGCTCGACGGTGGGATTCCCACGCATGCGTTCCCGAAGAACACATGCACCTTGCCGGCGCCCGCGAGCACCGCGGTTACGCTCGGCTCGCTGCGCGAGCGTCCGCCCGCCGAGGCCAGCGCGATCGGACGTCCTTCGACTCGCTCGCTCGAGGCTGGCCGCGCCTCGGGCTCGAGCGCGGGCTCCGGAGCGCGCCCATCGAGGATCGTCAGCCACCAGCTGACCACGCCGTTCTCCGCCAGCGTGACGAGCCAGTTCCACGGCGTGAACTTGGCGTGTGTGATGCGCGTGTCGTGCTCGCGCAGCGTCGACAGCAGCGCGCCGGGAGCTGCGGCGCCGCGCTGCTCGACCGCGGGCGGAGTCGACCACAGCCGCGCCACGCCGTCCTCACCCAGACTCAGCGCGTAGCGCCCCGTGCGATCGAATCCGACGCTCGTCACCGCAGCCTCGTGGCCTGCCAAGCGATACACGTCCGGAGGGCTTTCGCCCCACCAGACCTGCAAATAGTGCGCGGCGCCGAGCGTGACCAGCCGCTCGCCATCGGGCGTCCAACGGGTCTCCACCGGCTGCAGCCAGGCGTTGAAGCTCTCCAGAGGCTCGCCCGCGATCGTCCAGGTCTGGATGCGCGTGTCGCGCGAGGTCGAAACGAAGCGCGCGCCGTCTTCCGTCACGTCGAGCGAGACGATGCGCGCTCCGTGCTGCGTCGCAAGTTCGCGCGACGTGCGCGCTTCCAGATCCCACAGCACGATACGCCCGCGTTCGCCCTCCTCGAGACCGACGATCACGGCGCGTCCGTCGCGCGCGAAGCGCACCGCGCTGCTCGGCGCGTTGTGCTCGAGCGGGGACGTGCGTTCGACGCCGTGGGGCAGCGCCACGATGCGCACGCTCCCGCGTTGGTCACTCAACGCGAGAGACTGGCTGTCGGGGCTGACGTCGAAATCGCTGAGCGCTGCGGCGTTCGAACGCGCATGCGTCTCGTCGTCGGCCTCGGGCGGCGGCCGCGAGCCATCAAGGCGCGCGAGTTCGCGGCCATCGACTGCGTCGAACACCAGCAGGCGCGAGCCCGTCGGCGCTCCGCCGCGGTTCGACGGCGCCGCGATCAGCCAGCGTCCGTCGGGGCTGAACCGCAACCGTCCGAACTCGCGCGAGGCGAGGCGCACGCGCCAGCGCACGGCGCCGCCGTTCGATTCGAGCAGCGCCAGTTCGCCGCCGACGCCGAGCAGCGCAAGTTGTTCGCCGCTCGCGTCGAGCTCGAGCGCGCTCGCGCGTTCGCGGAGCGCGGGCCAAACGTCGAGCAGACCTCCGTAGATGGCGTCGAAGCGCCGCACGACGCCGTCTTCGCCCGCCGTTGCGAGCCACGTTCCGCTGGGATGGGCGCGCACGGCGGCCAGCGGCCAGTCGGGGTGCATGACGTGGAACAGGTCCGCGCCGTTGCGCGCGTTCCAGGTCTGCAGGCTGCAGTCGTCGAGGCCGGCGAATACACGCTGCGAATCGCGCGCGAGCGTGGCGTCGAGCACCAGCCGCGCGCTGACGCCGCCGTCGAGTTGGCGCGCGAGCCGGCAGGCTTCGAGGGCCGGAAGCAGCGCTGCGCGCGTGGCGTACAGACCGGGCTTGATCTCGTCGGCGAACACGCCGAGCGCGAGCGCCAGCGCCGGATCGTCCTCGAGCACTTCGCGCGAGCGTCCCGCGACGTGGCGCGCCAGCGCGTGGTCGAGCGCTTCGAGCGTCTCGACCTGCGCGGCGCTGGTCTTGCGGTTGGCGTCCTGTTCGCGCTCGAGCAAGTGCAGCGTCCACACCAGGCCCGCGAGCAGCGAGCCGATCACGATGGCGATGCTCGCGGCGAGCGCGGGTTGGCGCTGCGCCCAGCGCCGCAGGCGCAGCAGCGGGCCGGCTGCGCGCGCGCGGATCGGCTCGTACTCACGCACGCGCCGCAGGTCCTCGGCGAACTCCAGCGCCGTCGCGTAGCGCCGCGCGAGGTCCTTCTCGAGCGCGGTTTCGACCACGATCGCTGCGTCGTCCTCGATTGCGGCGTTCATGCGCCGCACCGGCGGCAGCGCTTCTTTCTGGATCGCGAGCAGCACCGCCGGAACGCTCTCGCCCAGGAACGGCCGCGCGAGCGTCAGCGCTTCGAAGAGCGACGCGCCCAGCGACCACACGTCCGTGCGCCGATCGACGCCGCTTGAGGAGCCCGCGACCTGCTCGGGCGACATGTACATCGGCGTGCCGAACACTTCGCCGCTGAGCGTGCGCTGGTCGAACTCGGCATGTTCGTCGCGGGCCTGCCCGAAGTCGAGCAGCACCGGTTCGCCCTCGGCGGTCACCATGATGTTGCCGGGTTTCATGTCGCGGTGGATCACGCCCGCTTCGTGCGCCGCGTGCAGCGCACGCGCGGCGCGCTCGACGAAGTGCAGCACGCGCCGCAGCTCGACTCCGTTGCGCGCAGGCAGCGGCAGCGGCCCGCTGCGCTCGCCCGCTCGCGCGCGGCTGATCGCGCTCGCCAGCGTCTCGCCCTCGACATAACGCATCGCGATGTAGGGCGGATCGTGCTCGATCTGCGCTTCGTACACCGGACAGATCGAGGGGTGCTGCAGGCGCGAGACGACCTCGGCTTCGCGCTGCATGCGGCGCCGCCGGTCGGCCGAGAGCAGCGCGATGCTCGATGGCATGAACTTCAGCGCGACCTCGCGCGCGATGCGCGTGTCCTCGCACAGCCACACCGCGCCCTGTCCGCCGACGCCGAGCTCGCGCACGAGGCGATAGGGACCGATGCGGCGTTCGTCGGACGCGTTCGCACTCGCACCGTTGTGGACGGCCCCTGTCGAACCGTGCGTCTGCGGCGCCGCGCCCTCGGCGCCGCATTGCTGGCGCACGAACTCCCGCGCGATCGCCTCCTCGTGGCCGGGGTAGCGCGCCAGGTACTCGGACAGGCGCCGCACCCGGCCGCGTTCGACGTCGCGCGTGTACTCGTCGAGGAAGTCGAACAGCTCGGCGTCGTCGCCGCCGCCGCTGTTTTCGCCCCCGCTTGCGCCCGAGTGCATGTCCTCAAGTCTAGATGGCGGCGAGGCGTGCACCGCGTGCTTCTCCCGAACCGGTGACGGTGGCGCGCCGCCGACCTCCGGCGGGGGGGCCAGGGCTCGACGGTTCGCTCGTCAGCCCCCCTCGAGGTTTCGTCCACGCGCCCGCAGGACCGGCCGCCACGAGCGAGCCTGACTGCACCTGCCCGGTCAATCGCGAGGCGTGTCCGCTGTCGCGGCGCGACGTCGAGCAGCCCGAGGCGCGCCTGATGGTTCCTCGCCGTGGCCGGTGCGGTCGCCTCGCGTCTGCGCCGTGAATTGGCTTTCGGCTACGCCGCCTGCGGCAACTGGAACTGAGGCGAGCCGCCGGTGCATCCAAACATCGTGGAACCGCTGGGCATCGTCATGCAGGTGTGCATCGGCTCGCTGCACCTCACCTCGAACCTGTCCGCGCGCATCGACGCGCTGAGGAGTTCGAGCGCGGGACGCGAGGTCGAGCCGAAGCAACTCTGCAATCAGAGCCCGAACGTGACCTCCAGAGCGTTCGTCAGGCTGTCGGACGCGACCGCGGCCGGATCGCGCGACCACCACTGGCAGCGGATGGTCGAGCCCGCGCCGAGGCCGACGCTCGTCAGGTACGCACTCGTGAAGTCGAAGCGGAACCTGCCCGAGCAGTCGTTCGCGGGGAGCGCAGCGCCGCCACTTCCGGTCACCGGCGTTCGCACCGTCGGCGGCGCGACACACAGCGTGCCGCCGTGAAAGGGCGCGTTGAGTGCGGTGTAACCCCAGAAAAGCAGGCCGTTGCGTCGGTTGAGCACGTCGCGCGCCGTGACTGCGAACTGGCCGCCGGCCACGCTCGCCACGTTGAGATCTCCGATCGCCGGCGTGCAACCGAGCGAGTTGATCTTCGCCGTGCAGTAGGTGCGCGGCGCGTCGAGTCGCACGCGCAGGCGGTCGAAGGCCCAGCTCTCGTCGCCGAGCGGCTGGATGCCCGGGCCCTCGATCTCGAACGTGACCACGGCCGAACTTGCGACATGCGCAATGCCGCGGAAACGCGGTTCGCGGGACATGTCGTAGGCGCTGTCGGTGTAGAAGCTGCCGGGTCCGCTGAAGCCCAGGTCGACGTGGCGCGCGAGCTCGACGTCGGGCGCCGACACGTAGCTCTGCACCTGGTACGTCAACGCGTTGGCGAACGACTCGCGGAAGATCTCGACGCCGTCGACCGTGACGCGGAAGAAGTCGCCCGAGGGGAAGCTGCCGGCGCCATCGAGCGAGTCAATCGCAGCGAACAGGAAGTCGAGACTCAGCATCGAGTGAGCGGGCAGGTTGGTGAGCGTGAGCGTCACCTGCTGTCCAGTCGGCACGCGGTAGAAGTCGCCCCCGAACTGGTAACCCGGGGCGCCGAGCCCGGCGAACAGCTGGCGCCCGACCGGGACGATCGCGGGGCTGGCGGAAAGCTCGGGCGGCACGCCGGAGTCGAAGTTCGTGTCGAACACGACCCGGTCCTGGGCGAGGACCGGCAGCGAGATCAGGACGGGGACGAAAGCACGGATCAGGTTGAGACGCGTGGTTTTTGGCTCGTTTTCAGGCACGGGTGGGTCTGCTCCGTGTGCCTGACCGTAGCTACGCAAGGCGCGTGCTGGGGCGATCAAATTTCTCGTAGCTCTGCCCGAATGCGTGTGCTGCGCCTGCCGCTCGAGCCGGCGCCGGGTCCGCTCGACCGCAGCGTGTTCGCCGTCGGGAAGCGGACGACCAGCGGTTCGGCCCTCGGCGCCGCCGTCGACGGCACTACCGGCGAGCGGCGCCGGAAGTTCGAGAGCGAGGGAGGGTCGTTGCCGATCGAGAGTTCGCGGCATGAGTTCGAGGCGTCGGGCGTTGCTTGTGGCCCGGTCGCCGTCCAACGACTGGGACGTGTCGCAACGTTGGATCGTCTTCGACGCGAACGACGCGAATGGCTCCGCGAGCTCACGTCGGCTTCGTTCAAGACTTGCGTCGCGCTCGAGCTCGAGCCGGATTTGGCCGGTTCGAGCACGACGATGGAATTCGCGGGCAAGTTCCGCCGTCGCGCGCGAGCGGACGGGAGTGTTGCTCGCCCGCCGGCGGCGCGCGGGCTCGAGCTGGGCCCGGCCGACGCGCTGCGGTCCGGTCGGTCGGGCGCCCCTCGGCCTTTGGTATGATCGTCAGCGATGGAAGTCGCCCGGCACGATCCCGACGCGCACGACGAGCGCCTCGAAACGCAGGAACTCGCCGCTCGGGCGCACGCCGGCGACTCGGCGCGCTTTGGCGAGCTCTACGAGCGCATCGCGCCGTCGCTGTATACCTGGGCCGAGATTCGCATCCGTCCCGACCTGCGCCAGTGGATCGACCCCGGCGACGTCGTGCAGGAAGTGTGGTGCCGCGCGTGGAAGATCTTCGGCTCGTTCGATCCGAAGGTCGTCACGTTCCGCTACTGGGTCTTCCGCGTCGCGAAGAACGTGCTGCTGGAAGCCTTCCGCAAGCTCGAGAGCCCGGCCTTCAAGGCGCGCTCGCGCGACAACGCGCTCAGCCGCGCCGTCGAACTCGTCGATGTGCCCGACAGCGCGACCGCGATCACGCGCCGCGTGGCCCGCGAAGAGTCGCTGCAGCTCTTCGCGCGTTGGGTGCAATCGCTCGAGGAAGAGGACCGCATGCTGCTGGTGCACCTGGGCCTCGAAGGGCTGTCGCAGGCTGACGTCGCCGAGCGTTTGCAGATCGGCCGCGAAGCCGTGGCGAAGCGCTGGCAGCGTCTGATGGCGCGCCTCGCCGAGCAGAAGCTGCCGCGCGAGATGTTCGCCGCGGTTCAGTAGCGGGGCGCCGTAGCGCGCCGAGTGCTCGCTACGGGCTTGGTTTCAGGCCTGGTTTCGCGGGCCTGACGCTCAGGGGCAGAACTCGACCGCGAGTCCGTTCGAGAGTCCGTCGCCGAAGGCGTCGAGCGGATCGCGGTACCACCACTGGTAGTAGCGCGTGGCGCCGACCATCGCAGGCGTGATCGCAATCGCCAGCTGCGCCGCTCCGCTCGTGTTCGTGGTCCCGATCGGCAGGCGCACGGTGGGGGGCAGCGCGCACAGCAGGCCGCCGTGGAACGGCGCGGCGTTCGGCTGCGCGCCGTAGAACAGCAACGCGCTCTTGCTGGGGAGCGAGTTGGACAACGTCACGACGAAGTTGTTGCTGCTCTCGCTGGGCGAACCGCTCGAGCCGATCTGCGGCACGGCGAAGGCGGAGTTGATCTTCGGCGTGCAGTAGGCGAGCGGCGGCGGGCACACAGGCGCCGCAGTGACGCCCGTGACCCACAACGCAAAGTCCGACGTGTTCGACGGCGCGCCGCTCAGCGGGTCGGTGTTCACGTTGTCGCCGTGCACTTCGACCGTCCAAGCGCCCAGCGCCGGGTTTTGGACGAACACGTTCTCCACGGTGTCGCGGTTGTTGCGCGCGCCGCCCGTCGTCGACCACAACCCGGAGGCGAGGCCGTTGTTGCCTAGGTACGTCGCGCCGTCGGGCGCGCGGACGACGAGTGTCAGGTCGTTCTTGCGGTGCTGCGCCGCGCTCACCGCGCCCGGGTTGTCGCGGTACACCAGCGTCACGCGCAGGTCCGGTTCACCCGCAGGGACGTTGACGACGTAGCTCTTCACGCCGAGGTTCGCGACCGTCTCGCTCTGGTCGACGTAGAACGTCTTCGCGCGGCGGTCGTAGAGCGAGCGCACGCTCGGATGCCCAAAGCCCTGTTTGGCGCGCGAGAGGTCGGCGCTGGGGTTCGCGAAGTTCCACGAGATCGCCGTGTTGATCATCGCCGCCTTCGCGAGCGCGAAGCTCGGCCGGTTCTCGAACACCGTGCCGTTGCCGGCGGGATTTCCGAACAAGCCCAGGCTCCACATCTGGAAGAACAGCCCGAAGTGCCCGGCGGAGATCGGCGTCGCCGCGCTCGTGCCGCCGAACGTGCTGGTGTAGTCGCCGCTCGAGTACCCGCCTGTGCCTTGCACGTCGTTGCACTGCACGGAGTCGTAGAAGTACGCGAGGTCCGGCTTCATGCGGCCGTCCGCCGCGGGTCCGATGCTCGCGCCGCCGGTCCACGAGTCGTCGGCGTACGTCGCGGTGTTCTGGTGCCGAATCCCGCCGATCGAGACCACGTTCTTCGACCAGGCCTGCGGGCGCGAACTCTGCGTGCCCGCGTTCGACTGCGACTGCAGGATCAGCAGACCGTACTCGAGCGCGATGTCGTCCAGCTCGGCCGAGAGCGTGGTGTAGCTCGTCGTGAGGCTCGAGCCCCACGAGTTCGACTGCAGCACGGTCTGGTAGGGCAGTGCGGGGTTCACGAGTTCGGCCGTGTGCGCGTAGCGGTTGCCGCCCACGAGCCCGCCGTAGAAACCGGCGTACAACTGCGCCGACGGCAACAGTCCTCGGGCGCTCGGGTTCGCCAGGCCGCTTCCGGCCACGATGCCCGCCGTCGCGGTGCCGTGCGTGCCGACCGGCACGTTGCCGTGCGGCAGCGCGCCGTTGAAGTTGGGGTGCGTCAGGTCGCAACCGCTGTCGAGCACTTCGACGCGCACGCCCTGGCCCGTCAGGCCGGCGACGCTCTCGACGTAGTTCGCGCCGCCGAATTCACGCACGAGGTTCATGTCGTCCTCTGGCGCGCCCCAGGCGTCGATGAAGCGCACCTGCGGGAGTCCAGCGATCTCGGCCAGCGCCTGCGGCGTCAGCGTGGCCTCGAAACGCAGGCCCTCGGGCACGAGCAGGTCGACGTTGCCTCCGAGCGCTTCGATGCGTTCGGCGACGCTGAGCTGCTCGCCCAGGCCGCGCAGGAACACCTGCACGTTGTAGCGCTGCGCGCCGTCGACGCCGCCCGCGCGCAGCAGCGCGAGCAACTCGGGATCGACGCGGAACTCGGGTTGGTAGCTGACCACCGCGCGCACGAACGGCAGCGCCGCAACACGCTCGCGCGCGGCTTGATCCATGCGCACCAGGTGCGCGTGGTTTTCGATGAAGTCGAACACCTCCACGTTCAGCGCTTGAAGCTGCGCGCTGTACTCGCGCAGCGGCTGGGTGAAGTACTGCACGAGGTAGACGCCGCCTTCTCCAGCCGCGAGCGGCGAGTCGGCGAAGCGCGGTTCGCCTTCGGCAGGGTCGAAGGCCAGTCGGCGCAGGCCGAGCTCGTAGCTGGTCTGTTTCAGCGCGTGCACACGCTGCCCGTCGAGGCTGAGCGCGAAGTACGCGCGCGCCGGCTCGCCGTCCGTGTGCTCCTCCCAGGCCGCGAACGCGGCGGCGCCGACGCGGCCGGTGCGCAGCTCGCGGATGCGCGCCGAGGTGGCGTGCACTTGCGCACCGGCTTCCCAACGCAGCAGGTCTCCCGCCGCGTGCGTGTCGACCTGAAACTGCGCCATGGAGAGCGGTGCGAGGACGAACAGCGGGATCAGACGCGCGACGCGGTGCGGTGTGGGCATGGAGGGCTGGCGCGAGCTGGCTGGGAGGCCCGGGGGAGCGGCTTGCGAGCGTAACCCGCTGCGCCGCTTCTCGCCCTGCGTCATCCGGGCCGACTAAAGGCGCGCCGCGCGCCGAAACCGTGCCCGACGAGCAGGCCGGCGCGCTCGAGTTCGACGAAGGCCCGGCGCGCGCGTTGTTTGCCGATGTTGGCCGCGGCGCAGAACGCGCCCACGGTCGCGTCGCTCGTCGTCGCTGAGCCGCGCCGCGTGCGTTCGTCGACCCACTCGAGAATACGTTTCTCCAGTGCATCGAGACTGCGCTTGTTCGTGCGCTGCTCAACGATGGCGCGCCGCGTGGGGCCGTCCGCCGCGCGGTTCGACGAACCCGACCGCGTCACCACCTCGCGCTCGCCGTCGACGCCGATCGCGGCGTGCGGGCGCAGCGGCGAGAGCGGCGTCGAGCAGCACACGATCGGTTTGCCGTCGAGTTCCACCAGCGCGAGCTCGACCTTGAGCGGCGGCTCGATACTGTGCTCGGCGATCTCGCGCACGCTCGCCAGCGTCGCGCGCGGGCGCGGCGCGCCGAACACCTCGCCGCGGTCGCCGATCCCGATCAGCAGCAGTCCGCCGCGTGTGTTCGCGAAGGCCGCCAGCGTGCGCGCGAGCTTTTCGGGCCGCGGGAGGCCGCGTTTGAATTCGAGCGAGCGCCCTTCGCCTTCGGCGATGCGCGCCGCGAGTTCGGCGGCGTCGAGGTTCACGATCCCGCGTTGAGCGCCAGGGCCCAGGCCGCGCACCAGCCGAGCGCGAGCGCGAAGCCGCTCCAGGCTTGGACCTTCGACGCCGCGCGGCGCACGCCCATCGTGCGTGCGAACAGCGCGCCCACGCCGAGCCCGACGACGAAGCCGAGCGCGTGCCCGACGACATCGATGCGCTGCGGCTGTGCGCCCGAGAATTCACGCGAGAATTCGTGCGAGAGTTCGTTGCCGCCCGAGCTGAGGAAGCCGAGCAGGAACGCGCTGGCGAGCAGCGGAATCCAAGCGCCGTTCGCGCCGCGTCGCACGCTCTTGCGGCGTTGCCAGCGATGTCCGCCGAGGATGCCGAGCGCGGCGAATACGGCCGTCGAGGCGCCGACGAAGCGCATCGGTTCGCCCTGGGCTGCAGCGTTGAGCAAGTTGGCCAGCGCTCCCGCGCCGAACACGGCGAACAAGCCGACGCCGACGCCGAGCAACTCGGCGACGAGCGCGACGAGCAGTGCGCCGAGGAACGCGTTGCCGAGCAGATGTCCCGCGTCGGCGTGCAGGCCCAGCGCCGTCCACGCGCGCCAAGGCTCGCCCTCCCAGATGCGCACCGAGTCGCCGCGCCCCTTGGCGAAGGCCGATGCGGCGCCGCGCGCCAGCGTCAGCGCGTGCAGCGCGAGCAGTCCGAAAATCCACACCAGCGACGCGATCCAGCCGTTTTCGAGCGCGAGCGGCAACTCCTCCGTGCGCCGCCAGCCGCGGTTTTCGTCGTCGTACTCGGCGAGCTCGCGTTGCGCGCGCCCCACGTCCGCCGCGGAGGTTGCGATCACGTGCTCGCCGCCGACCTGCACGATTTCGCACGGGACGCCGACGGCCTCGAGCACCAGGGCGTACTCGCGGGCGACGCGGCCGTGGCGCGTGCGCGCAGCTTCACCGGCCGGTAGCGCTTCGCTGAGCATGGAGGTCGAGCGTATAGGCCTGTGCGCGGGAATGTCGAGGCGGCCCGCGGCTCAATCACTAGACTTTGGGCCCGCGTCACCCAGCTTTTGCCTGAGGAACCAAGGTCTCCATGAAGTTCTTGCTGCTCACTGCGCTCGCGCTCCTCCCGCAGAACCCGGCGCCCACGCCCCCCGCACCCGCCCCGGCGCAACAGGGTGCGGAAAGCGCCGCCTGGGACGCGGCCGCGGCGCTGCAGACCCGCGCGGACTATCTGGCGGCCGCGGCCGCGTTCGAGCGCTTCCGCAGCGACTTCCCGAACTCTCCGCGCGCGCTCGAAGCTCAAGTGCGCTCCGGCATCTGCTGGTTCTCCGACGGCAACGCAAAACGCGTGAACCACGCGGTGACCGACGGCGCGCGCGCCTCGTTCGCGTTGAGCCTGGCGCGCTTCGAGAGCGTCACCAAGGAGCACGCGCAGCACCCGCTGAGTTCCCGCGCGCAGTACATGAAGGGCTCGGTGCACCTGTTCCAGGGCGACCTCGAGGCGGCGCGCAGGGAGTACAGCGCCGTGCTCGAGAAGTTCAGCGCGGACAGGAACTACGTCGGCAAGGCGCTCGAGCGCCGCGCCGTCGTCGAGCGTCACCTGCTGCGGCCGCGCGAAGCGCTCGTCGACATGCAGCGCTGGATGAAGGAGTTCGGCTCGCCGGAGGACACGCTCAAGGCCGTCCAAATGCAGATCTCGCTCGCGCCCAAGCTCGAACGGCCCGCGCCGGCGTACCGCGCGCTCCACTGGCTCAACGGACCGGCCACGCTCGAGAGCTGCGCCGGTCAGGTCGTCGCGCTGTACTTCTTCGCCACCTGGTGTTCGAACTGCCCCAAGGAAACGCCCTACCTCGTCGACCTCCAGCGCCGCCACGGATCGCGCGGCTTCAAGCTGGTCGGCGTGATGAACAACGCCCGCGGCCAGACGCCCGAGGTGGTCGGCAAGTACCTCGCGGACAACCAACTGGGCTTCAGCGTGATGATCGACGCGGGCGAGACGGCGCGCGCCTACGGTTCGACGAACGTGCCGTACGTGGCGCTGATCGACATGGAAGGCCGCCTGCGCTTCGCCGACCACCCGTCGCTGCTCACCGACTGGACCGTCGAAGCGCTGCTCGACGGCCACCCGGTCCAGCCGCCGCCGGGCGCGCAGAAGTGAAGTGCGCCGCGGCTCGGCGTGCGCCGCTCAGGCGGCGCGCGGGAGCAGCGGCCGCACGCGGTCGCGGAAGTAGGCGCTCGAGCTGAACTCGGCAAGCAACTTGCCGACGCACGCTCCGCCGCCGCCCATGCCGGGGTTCGACAGCTTGGCCACGGCGTCGAAGTGCGGCTTGGGATCGAGGCCGACCTTGCGCGCGGCGATCCACAGGCGGCCGAGCGCGTCGAGGAAGGCGTTGTAGTCCACGCGCAGGTCGACGAGCGAAATCGCGGCGAGCGCGTGGCGCAGCGTGCTCTCGCTCGACTGCCGCG
>Ga0169931_10001300_pt1 | contig 41239 bp, 53 predicted proteins | sample Kivu_15m_20L_FD_129675 | JGI IMG/M metagenome (GOLD analysis project Ga0169931, IMG submission 129675) | Freshwater microbial communities from Lake Kivu, Western Province, Rwanda to study Microbial Dark Matter (Phase II) - Kivu_15m_20L... | ecosystem: Environmental > Aquatic > Freshwater > Lake... | reverse complement strand
CGTGGGCATCCTGCTGCGCGGCACGAAGCGCGAGGACGTGGAGCGTGGTCAGGTGCTGTGCAAGCCGGGCAGCATCAAGCCGCACACGCACTTCACGGCCGAGGTGTACGTGCTGAGCAAGGAAGAGGGAGGGCGCCACACGCCGTTCTTCAACAACTACCGTCCGCAGTTCTACTTCCGCACGACGGACGTGACGGGCGCGGTGGAACTGCCGAAGGACAAGGAGATGGTGATGCCGGGCGACAACGTCAGCATCACGGTCAAGCTGATCGCGCCGATCGCGATGGAAGAGGGCCTGCGCTTCGCGATCCGCGAGGGCGGCCGCACCGTCGGCGCCGGCGTCGTGGCCAAGATCATCGAGTGAGCGTGGCGGTCCGCGCCGGATGGGACGCACCGCGACCCGCCCGGCGCCCATTCCCTGCTTCTTTGAAGGAACCGTCATGCAGAAACAGAAGATCCGCATCCGCCTCAAGGCCTTCGATTACAAGCTGATCGATCAGTCGGCCCTGGAGATCGTCGACACCGCCAAGCGCACCGGCGCCATCGTCAGGGGCCCTGTGCCGCTGCCCACGCGCATGCAGCGTTTCGACATCCTGCGTTCGCCGCACGTCAACAAGAGCAGCCGAGACCAGTTCGAGATCCGCACCCACCAGCGCCTGATGGACATCGTCGATCCGACCGACAAGACGGTGGATGCGCTGATGAAGCTCGACCTGCCCGCGGGTGTCGACGTCGAGATCAAGCTGCAGTGATCCCATCGCCGATCGGCACTGCGGTGCCGATCGCGTTATACTGGTAGACTTTTCGCGGCAGGACGCATCTGCGTGCTGCCCGGAACATTCCGGTCCGGCCAATCGATGTCGGACATGTGCAACCAAGGCCTGCGACACAGGCTGGTGTCCTGCCGCAATGGCGGCGGCGCCGGCTTCTTCCAGCGGGCTGGAGAACGAAGATGACGACCGCAGATGCGAGCTACAGGCTCGGTTTGCTGGGCCGCAAGGTGGGCATGATGCGCATCTTCACGGACGACGGCGATGCCGTGCCCGTGACGGTGCTTGACGTGTCGAACAATCGCGTGACCCAGGTCAAGACCGTCGAATCCGACGGCTACACGGCCCTCCAGGTGACCTACGGCGCGCTCAAGGCGTCCCGGGTCAACAAGCCCGAGGCGGGGCACCTCGCTAAGGCGGGTGTCGAGGCCGGTGAGGTGCTCAAGGAGTTCCGCGTGCCGGCCGAGGTCGCGAGCCAGTACCCCGCCGGCTCGTCAGTACCGGTGACCTTGTTCGCCGCCGGGCAGATGGTCGACGTCCAGGGGACGTCCATCGGCAAGGGCTTCGCGGGCACCATCAAGCGCCACAACTTCGGCTCGCAGCGGGCGTCGCACGGCAACAGCCGGTCGCACAACGTGCCGGGTTCGATCTCGATGGCGCAAGACCCGGGCCGTGTGTTCCCGGGCAAGAAGATGACCGGCCACATGGGTGACGTCACGGTCACGACGCAGAACCTGGACGTGGTCCGGGTCGACGAGGCGCGTCAACTGCTGCTCGTCAAGGGCGCGGTACCCGGCTCCAAGAACGGCCATGTGGTCGTGCGGCCGGCGATCAAGGCACGCAAGGGAGCCCAGTGATGCATCTCGAGCTCCTCAACGAACAAGGGCAGCCAGCAGACAAGGTCGAGGCGCCTGACACCGTCTTCGCCCGTGAGTACAACGAGGCCCTGATCCACCAGATCGTCGTGGCCTACCAGGCCAACGCACGTCAGGGCACTCGGGCCCAGCTCGACCGCGGCGAGGTCAAGCATTCCACCAAGAAGCCGTTCCGCCAGAAGGGAACGGGCCGCGCGCGGGCCGGCATGACCTCTTCGCCCCTGTGGCGTGGCGGCGGCCGGATCTTCCCGAACCGTCCCGACGAGAACTTCACCCACAAGGTGAACAAGAAGATGTACCGCGCCGGCATGGCCGCGATCCTCTCGCAGCTCGTGCGCGACGGGCGGCTTGCGGTGGTCGACACGCTTTCCGTAGAGGCGCCGAAGACGCGACTGCTCGCGCAGAAGTTCAAGGCGATGGGACTGGAGTCGGTGCTCGTGATCGCCGACCAGATCGACGAGAACCTGGCGCTCGCGTCGCGCAACCTGGCGAACGTGATGGTCGTGGAGCCTCGTTACGCCGACCCGTTGTCCCTGGTCTTCTTCAAGAAGGTCCTGGTGACGAAGGGAGCGATCGAGCAGCTCAAGGAGATGTACGCATGAGCGCCCCGCAGAAATTCGACGAGGGCCGTCTGGCCCAGGTGCTGGTGGCGCCGATCATCTCCGAGAAGGCCACCCGCGTCGGTGAGGACCACAACCAGGTGCTCTTCAAGGTGCTGCGCAACGCGACGAAGCCCGAGATCAAGGCTGCGGTCGAGTTGATGTTCAAGGTCGAGGTTGCCTCGGTCGCCACGATGAACCGCAAGGGCAAGACCAAGCGTTCCGGGCGGTCGGTTGGCCGCCGGGATCACGTCAAGAAGGCCTATGTGTCGTTGAAGCCGGGCCAGCAGCTCAACCTTTCCGGGGAGGCCGCCTAAATGCCAGTCGTGAAAGTCAAGCCGACTTCGGCCGGTCGCCGGGCGGTGACCAAGGTCGTCCATCCGCATCTGTACAAGGGGCGGCCCGAGGCCTCCCTGCTCGAGCCGCAGAAGCAGAACGCCGGACGCAACAACAACGGCCACATCACGGTGCGCCACAAGGGCGGTGGGCACAAGCACCACTACCGCGTGGTCGATTTCCGGCGCAACAAGGACGGCATTGCGGCCAAGGTCGAGCGGATCGAGTACGACCCGAATCGCACCGCCCACATCGCTCTGCTGTGCTACGCGGACGGTGAGCGCCGCTACATCATCGCGCCCCGCGGCGTGGAGGCTGGCGCCACGCTGCTCAGTGGAGCGGAAGCGCCCATCAAGGCAGGCAACACCCTGCCCATCCGCAACATCCCGGTGGGTTCGACCATCCATTGCGTCGAGATGCTGCCGGGCAAGGGCGCGCAGATCGCGCGATCGGCCGGCTCCTCCGTCACCTTGATGGCGCGGGAGGGGACCTACGCACAGGTCCGCTTGCGGTCGGGAGAGGTCCGCCGCATCCACATCGACTGCCGTGCGACCATCGGTGAGGTCTCCAACGAAGAGCACAACCTGCGCCAGTACGGCAAGGCTGGCGCGCGGCGTTGGAAGGGCATCCGCCCGACGGTGCGGGGTGTGGCGATGAACCCGGTCGACCACCCGCATGGCGGCGGCGAAGGCCGCACCGGCGAAGCGCAGGCGCCGGTCTCTCCGTGGAACACCCTGACCAAGGGCTACCGCACGCGTAAGAACAAGCGGACCCAGACGATGATCGTCTCGCGTCGCAAGAAGTAAGAGGACCGAGTCATGACCCGTTCCCTGAAGAAAGGCCCCTTCGTCGACCACCACCTGATGGCCAAGGTCGACAAGGCGGTGGCGATCAAGGACAAGAAGCCGATCAAGACCTGGTCGCGTCGCAGCACGATCCTGCCCGATTTCATCGGTCTGACCATCGCCGTGCACAACGGCAAGCAGCACGTGCCGGTGTACGTGACCGATCAGATGGTCGGCCACAAACTGGGTGAGTTCGCGCTCACGCGGACCTTCAAGGGCCATCCGGCCGACAAGAAGGCCAAGAGGTAAGGAGAGCGCTGATGGAAACCAGAGCAATCGTCCGCGGTGTGCGCCTGTCTGCCGACAAGGGTCGGCTGGTGGCGGACCTGATCCGCGGGAAGAAGGTCGAGCAGGCCTTGAACCTCCTGAACTTCACGCAGAAGAAGGCCGCCGGCATCGTGCGCAAGGCATTGGAGTCTGCAGTGGCCAACGCCGAACACAACGACGGGGCCGACATCGATGAGCTGAAGGTCACGGCGATCCACGTCGAGCAGGGCGCCACGCTGAAGCGCTTCTCGGCGCGGGCCAAGGGCCGCGGCAACCGGATCAGCAAGGGTACCTGCCACATCTACGTGACGGTCGGCAACTGAAGGCGAACTGAAACACCATGGGACAGAAAATCCACCCCACCGGCTTTCGCCTCTCGGTGACGCGGGCCTGGTCGTCGCGCTGGTTCGCGTCGAACCGAAACTTCAGCCAGATGCTGGCCGAGGATCTGGATGTTCGTGAGTACCTGAAGGGCAAGCTCAAGAGCGCTGCCGTCTCCAGGATCCTCATCGAGCGTCCCGCCAAGAACGCCAGGATCACCATCTTCTCTGCCCGGCCCGGTGTGGTCATCGGCAAGAAGGGCGAGGACATCGAGAACCTGAAGGCCGAACTGGCGCGCCGCCTGCGTGTGCCGGTGGCCGTAAACATCGAAGAGATCCGCAAGCCGGAGATCGACGCGCAACTGATTGCCGACTCGATCACCCAGCAGCTCGAGAAGCGCATCATGTTCCGTCGCGCGATGAAGCGCGCGATGCAGAACGCGATGCGTCTAGGTGCCCAGGGCATCAAGATCATGTCGTCCGGCCGGCTGAACGGCATCGAGATCGCCCGGTGTGAGTGGTACCGCGAGGGTCGAGTGCCGCTTCACACGCTGAAGGCCGACATCGACTACGGCTTCTCGGAAGCCAAGACGACCTATGGCGTGATCGGCGTGAAGTGCTGGGTGTACCGCGGTGACAACCTGGGTCGAGGCGAGGCGCCTGGCGCGATGAAGCCGGACGAGTCGGCCGATGACCGCCGCAGCCGCCGGGCGCCGCGTCCTGGCGCGCCGGGTGGCCGTGGCCGGCCCGGAATGGACCGGGGCGCACGCCCTGAGGGTGCGCCCCCCGCAGGGGCCGAACCCGGCCGTACACCCGCGGTCAAGCGCGTAAGGCGTGCGGTTGCGCCGGTCGCCGGCGAGACCAAAGGAGAATAAGGATGTTGCAACCATCGCGCCGCAAGTTCCGCAAGGAGCAGAAGGGTCGCAACACCGGGGTCGCCACACGGGGCGCCGCGGTGTCCTTCGGTGATTTCGGTCTCAAGGCCACCGAGCGTGGCCGGATCACCGCGAGGCAGATCGAGGCCGCTCGCCGAGCCATCTCCCGGCACATCAAGCGGGGCGGGCGGATCTTCATCCGCATCTTCCCGGACAAGCCGATCTCCCAGAAGCCTGCCGAGGTCCGGATGGGCAACGGGAAAGGCAATCCGGAGTACTACGTCGCGGAGATCCAGCCGGGCAAGGTCCTCTACGAAATCAACGGGGTACCGGAGGCCCTGGCGCGCGAGGCGTTCACGCTGGCTGCCGCCAAGCTGCCCCTGCGCTGCACCTTTGTCGCACGCCAGGTTGGCGCCTGAGCGGAGATTCACATGAAAGCATCTGAACTTCGTGCCAAGGATGTCGCCGCGCTGGAGAAGGAGATCTCCGAACTCCTGAAGGCCCATTTCGGCCTGCGCATGCAAAAGGCGACCCAGCAGCTCAACAACCACACGCAGCTTGGCCGTACCCGGCGTGATATCGCCCGGGCACGCACCATCCTTGCAGAGAAGAAGAAGGAGGCTGCGCAATGAGCACGGCCGAAACCCGCCAGACCAACACGCGCACGCTCGTGGGCACCGTCGTCAGCGACAAGCGCGCCAAGACGGTCACGGTCCTCGTCGAGCGTCGTGTGGCCCACGAGCTGTACGGCAAGATCGTCGCCAAGTCTCGGAAGTACCAGGCCCACGACGAGCTTGGCGCCTACAAGCAGGGCGACGTGGTCGAGATCGCCGAAGGCCGGCCCATTTCCAAGACCAAGTCGTGGTCGGTGATCCGACTGGTCGCGAAGGCCGGATTGGTCTGATCTCGTCCGGCGGACCGCGCGGTCAACGCATGCCCAAGGCTGCGGCCGTCGTCTTAGCCCATGTCCACTTCGGAGACTGACCCATGTTGAAGGTTGGAGACCACCTGCCCGGTGGTGTGCTGCGCGAATTCCTCGACGTCGAGTCCGAGGGCTGCGCCCTGGGCGTGAATCGTTTCGACATCGCGCAATTGGTGGCGGGCAAGCGGATTGCGATCTTCGGGCTCCCCGGCGCGTTCACGCCCACCTGCTCTGCCAAGCATCTGCCTGGGTACATCGATCAGGCGGACGCGCTGCGAGCCGCGGGCATCGACGAGATCTGGTGCGTGTCGGTAAACGATGCGTACGTCATGGGGGCCTGGGGTCGCGAAAACCGTGCAGCAGGCAAGGTGCGGATGATGGCGGACGGAAGCGCCGACTTCACGAAGGCCATCGATCTGGTGCTGGACCGGACGGCGGATGGACTGGGGCTGCGCAGCCAGCGCTACTCCATGCTCGTGTCCGACGGCGTGGTCGTGCAGCTGAATGTCGAAGCTTCGGGAAAGTTCGAAGTGAGTGACGCCGCGACGATGCTGCGCCAGGTCAAGGCCGCTTGACAGGCTTTGCCAGCGAAGTCATAATCGAAATATTTTGCGGCACTTGGCCAATTGAGCGGCTGAGTGTCTTCTGCCCAATCGGCAGGCCCACGAGCGCCAGATGGCGCGACTTGGCCGAACCGGCGGGCCCAAGACTGATGCGATCGGGAGCGGCTCACAAAGCCCTGGATCGATCAAGTTGGGGATGAACAAATGATCCAAATGCAGTCGCGACTCGACGTCGCCGACAACACGGGTGCGAAGTCCGTCATGTGCATCAAGGTGCTTGGCGGCTCGAAGCGTCGCTATGCAGGCATCGGCGACGTGATCAAGGTCTCGATCAAGGAGGCGGCTCCCCGCGGGCGCGTCAAGAAGGGCGAGGTCTACAGCGCGGTGGTCGTGCGCACCGCCAAGGGCGTGCGCCGTCAGGATGGCTCACTGATCAAGTTCGATGGCAACGCCGCTGTGTTGCTGAACTCCAAGCTCGAGCCCATCGGCACTCGAATCTTCGGGCCGGTGACGCGCGAACTGCGCGGCGAGCGCTTCATGAAGATCGTGTCCCTGGCACCCGAGGTCATCTGAGTCGCCGTGCCGACTGGAGTTGCAGCATGAACAAGATTCGCAAGGGTGACCAGGTCATCGTCCTCACCGGCCGGGACAAGGGCAAGCGTGGGACGGTCACGCAACGGGTGGACGAGCAGTACCTCGTCGTCGAAGGCATCAATGTGGCCAAGAAGCACGTCAAGCCCAACCCGATGAAGGGCACGACCGGCGGTGTGGTCGACAAGACGATGCCGATCCACCAGTCGAACGTCGCCATCTTCAACGGCTCGACCGGCAAGGCCGATCGCGTGGGCGTCAAGATCCTTCCCGGTGAAGGAAAGGTCCGTGTATTCAAGTCCACCGGCGAGCAGATCAAGGTCTGACCCGGCGCGTGGCGGAAGGCAAGAACATGGCTCAACAGCAAACCGCGCGCCTGCAGGCGCACTTTCGTGACAAGGTCGTTCCCGAACTGATGCAGAAGTTCGGCTACTCATCTGCCATGCAGGTGCCGCGTCTGACCAAGATCACGCTGAACATGGGTGTCGGTGAGGCGGTGTCCGACAAGAAGGTGATGGACAACGCCGTCGGCGACCTCACCAAGATCGCGGGTCAGAAGCCCGTGGTCACCAAGTCGCGAAAGGCCATCGCTGGCTTCAAGATTCGTGATGGCGTGCCCATCGGTTGCATGGTGACGCTGCGTGGCACACGCATGTACGAATTCCTGGATCGTTTCGTCACCGTTGCCCTGCCGCGGGTGCGCGATTTCCGGGGCATCTCCGGCCGTTCATTCGACGGGCGTGGCAACTACAACGTCGGTGTGCGTGAGCAGATCATCTTCCCGGAGATCGATTACGACAAGGTCGATGCCATCCGCGGACTGAACATCAGCATCACCACGAGCGCGAAGACCGACGAGGAGTGCAAGGCACTGCTCGCCGCGTTCAAGTTTCCGTTCAAGAACTGACGGCACGTCGGGAATACAAGACATGGCCAAGCTCTCCCTGAAGCAGCGCGAGATCAAGCGCGAGAAGCTCGTCGAGAAATATGCACGCAAGTACGCAGAGCTGCAGGCGATCGCCCGCGACGCCAAGCGTTCCGACGAAGAGCGGTATGCAGCCCGTCTGGAACTGCAGCGCCTGCCTCGCAACGCCAATCCCAGCCGTCTGCGCAATCGTTGCGAGATCACGGGCCGGCCTCGCGGAACGTTCCGCAAGTTCGGTCTCGGTCGCAGCAAGATCCGTGAACTGGCTTTCAAGGGCGACATCCCCGGTGTCGTCAAGGCCAGTTGGTAACCGCCAGGATCACGAGGAGTTGACCCATGAGCATGAGTGATCCCATCGCGGACATGCTGACTCGCATCCGCAATGCGCAACTCGTCGAGAAGGCGTCCGTGACGATGCCGGCCTCGAAGTTGAAGGTGGCCATCGCCCAGGTCCTGATGGACGAGGGCTACATCGATGGTTTCCGCGTGAATGCAGGTGTCGGTGCCGGTGAACTGGAGATCGCGTTGAAGTACTACGCGGGCCGGCCGGTGATCGAGCGCATCGAGCGTGTGAGCCGTCCGGGCCTGCGGGTGTACCGCGGCCGCGCCGCCATCCCGCAGGTGATGAACGGTCTGGGTGTGGCGATCGTCACGACGCCGAAGGGCGTGATGACCGACCGCAAGGCGCGGCAGAGCGGCGTGGGCGGCGAAGTGCTGTGCTACGTGGCCTGATACAGGAGCTTGAGATGTCTCGGGTAGGAAAGATGCCTGTGGTGCTGCCGCCGGGGGTGGATGTGCAGATCACGCCTCAGCAGATCACGGTGAAGGGTGCGAACGGCGTGCTCGCGCGCCAGAGCCACCCCTTGGTGGTGGTTCGGCAGACCGAGCGTCGTCTAGACGTGGCGCCGGCGAACGACAGTTCAGACGCGAACACCATGAGCGGCACGATGCGTGCCATGCTCGCCAACATGGTCAACGGCGTCGGCAAGGGTTTCGAGCGCAAGCTGACCCTGGTGGGGGTCGGTTACCGTGCGGCTGCGCAGGGCGATCGCCTCAACCTGCAGGTGGGTTTCTCTCACCCGGTGTCGATCCAGATGCCCGCGGGCGTCAAGGTGGAGTGTCCGACGCAAACCGAGATCCTGATCAAGGGTGCCGATCGGCAGGCCGTCGGGCAGATCGCGGCGGAAGTTCGCTCGGTCCGGCCTCCGGAGCCGTACAAGGGCAAGGGAATCCGCTACGCCGACGAGCGCGTGTCCCTCAAGGAAACGAAGAAGAAGAAGTAAGGAGCCCGACATGCTGAACAAGAAGGACCAGCGGCTTCGCCGCGCAGGACAGACCCGTGCACGGATTGCCACCCAGGCCTGTCCGCGCCTGAGCGTGTTCCGCTCCAACCAGCACATCTACGCGCAGGTGGTGTCCGGCGACGGCTCGCGCATCCTAGCCAGCGCGTCGACCGCCGAGAAGGCCACCCGCAGCGACATGGCCAACGGTGGCAATGTGGCGGCGGCCACGGCCATCGGTCGGCGGATCGCTGAACGGGCGCGCGACGCGGGCGTGGAACGCGTGGCGTTCGATCGCGCGGGTTTCGCGTACCACGGCCGCGTCAAGGCGCTGGCCGATGCCGCCCGCGAAGCGGGTCTGCAGTTCTGACCGACACCGGCTGCGAAGGAAATCACGATGGCCAAGTTCCAACCGCGAGTCGCCGACGAGGGTCGCGACGACGGTCTGAAGGAGAAGATGATTGCGGTCAACCGCGTGACCAAGGTGGTCAAGGGGGGTCGCATCCTGGGTTTCGCCGCGCTGACGGTGGTCGGTGATGGCGATGGCCGCATCGGCATGGGCAAGGGCAAGGCGCGGGAAGTGCCGGTGGCCGTGCAAAAGGCGATGGAGGCTGCGCGCCGGGGCATGTTCAAGGTGTCGCTGCGCAATGGTTCGGTCCCCCACAACGTCGAGGGCGAGCACGGCAGTGCGCGCGTGCTGATGGCCCCGGCGCCGGCGGGCACCGGCATCATCGCCGGCGGTCCTATGCGCGCGGTGTTCGAAGTCATGGGGGTCACGGACATCGTGGCCAAGAGCCATGGATCGCGCAATCCGTACAACATGGTGCGTGCAACGCTCGACGCGCTCAAGCGCTCCACGACTGTGGGCGAGATTGCCGCCAAGCGCGGCAAGACCGTTGAAGAACTGTTCAGCTGAGCAAGCGCAGGGATACCGACATGTCTGAAAAGAAGACGCTGAAGGTCACGCTGGTGCGCAGCCCGATCGGCTGCCGCGCCTCGCACCGCGCGACGGTGATCGGCCTGGGTCTGCGCCGCCTGAACAGCTCCGCAGTGCTCGAAGACACGCCTGCCGTTCGCGGCATGATCGACAAGGTGGCGTACCTGGTGAGGGTCCAGCAATGAATCTGAACAGCATCAAGCCGGCTTCGGGCGCCAAGCATGCGCGGCGTCGCGGGGGCCGTGGCATCGGTTCCGGACTCGGGAAGACCGCAGGCCGAGGGCACAAGGGGCAGAAGTCCCGCGCCGGTGGGTTTCACAAGGTCGGCTTCGAGGGCGGCCAGATGCCGCTGCAGCGCCGCCTGCCCAAGCGGGGCTTCAAGAGCGCGTCGTTGCGGCTCAATGCCGAGATCACGTTGAAGGATCTCGAGCGTCTGGCGCTCGACGAAGTCGACATGCTCAGCCTGAAGCAGGCCGGTCTGGTCGGTCAGCACGCCCGTGTGGTGAAGGTGATCAAGTCCGGTGAGTTGTCGCGCAAGGTGGCCTTGAAGGGCATCGGCGCGACGGCTGGCGCGCGCGCGGCGATCGAGTCTGCCGGCGGCAGCGTCGCCTGACACAGGTGACAAGAAGGTAGTCTGTGGCAACGAGCGCAACCCAGCTGGCGCGCAGCGGGAAGTTCGGCGACCTCCGGCGTCGTCTGGTCTTCCTGCTGCTTGCGTTGGTCGTCTACCGGATCGGGGCGCACATCCCCGTCCCGGGCATCGACCCTGGGCAGTTGGAAGAGCTGTTCAAGAGCCAGAGCGGCGGCATCCTGAACCTGTTCAACATGTTCAGCGGTGGTGCGCTGTCGCGCTTCACCGTGTTCGCCCTGGGCATCATGCCCTACATCTCCGCGTCGATCATCATGCAGTTGATGACCTACGTGGTGCCGACGCTCGAGGCGCTGAAGAAAGAGGGCGAATCCGGGCGCCGCAAGATCACGCAGTACACCCGGTACGGCACCCTCGCGCTGGCGATCTTCCAGTCTCTGGGCATCGCCTTGGCACTCGAGGGTTCTCCCGGCCTGGTGCTGGCGCCGGGCTTCGGCTTCCGGATGACGGCGGTGGTGAGTCTGGTGGCCGGCACGATGTTCCTGATGTGGCTGGGCGAGCAGATCACCGAACGCGGTCTGGGCAACGGCATCTCGATCCTGATCTTCGCCGGTATCGTGGCCGGTCTGCCCAGCGCCATGGGTGGGTTGTTCGAGCTCGTCCGCACGGGTGCGATGAGCATCATCGTGAGCATCTTCATCCTGGCACTCGTCGTGTTCGTCACCTTTGCCGTGGTGTTCGTCGAGCGGGGGCAGCGCAAGATCCTCGTCAACTATGCGAAGCGGCAGGTCGGCAACAAGGTATACGGCGGTCAGTCGTCGCACCTTCCGCTGAAGCTGAACATGTCCGGCGTGATCCCGCCCATTTTCGCGTCCTCCATCATCCTGTTGCCGGCCACGGCAGTGGGCTGGATTGCGACGGGTTCGGCGGACGGCGGTGTGGCGCGCTTCCTGAAGGACGCCTCCGCGCTGCTGCAGCCTGGGCAGCCCGTCTATGTCATCCTGTACGCGGCTATGATCATCTTCTTCTGCTTCTTCTACACCGCGCTGGTGTTCAACAGCAGGGAGACGGCAGACAACCTGAAGAAGAGCGGCGCTTTCGTGCCGGGCATCCGTCCCGGTGACCAGACGGCCAAGTACATCGACCGCATTCTCGGCCGCTTGACGCTGGTGGGTGCGGTCTACATCACGGCGGTGTGTCTGCTTCCGGAGTTTCTCGTCCTTCAGTACAACGTGCCCTTCTACTTCGGTGGGACGTCATTGCTGATCATCGTCGTGGTGACGATGGATTTCTGGGCGCAGGTCCAGAGCTATGTGATGAGTCAGCAATATGAATCCTTGTTGAAGAAGGCCAATTTCAAGGCCGGGTAGCGACATGGCCAAGGATGACGTGATCCAGATGCAGGGGGAGATTCTGGAGAATCTCCCGAATGCAACGTTTCGCGTGAAGCTCGAGAACGGGCATGTGGTGTTGGGGCACATCTCGGGCAAGATGCGGATGCACTACATCCGGATCCTGCCTGGCGACCGCGTGACGGTCGAGTTGACACCCTACGATTTGAGTCGAGCGCGGATCGTGTTCCGCGCCAAGTGAACAGGTCAAGGAGAACACGATGAAGGTAGCCGCTTCTGTCAAGAAGATGTGCCGCAATTGCAAGATCGTCCGCCGCAACGGTGTGGTTCGGGTGATCTGCACGGATCCGCGGCACAAGCAGCGCCAAGGCTGATCCATCCCGACCCGAGGAACACACCATGGCACGTATTGCGGGCATCAACATTCCCCAGCACAAGCACACCGAGATCGGGCTCACGTCGATCTACGGTATCGGACGCACGACCGCACAGAAGATCTGTGATGCGGTGGGCATCTCGTATGCAAAGAAGATCAAGGATCTCAGCGACTCGGAGCTCGAGCGCATCCGTGACGAGATCGGTCGGATCACCATCGAAGGCGACCTGCGTCGCGAGATGTCGATCAACATCAAGCGCCTGATGGATCTGGGTTGCTATCGGGGCATGCGACATCGTCGCGGTCTGCCTGTACGCGGGCAGCGTACCCGCACCAATGCGCGCACCCGCAAGGGACCGCGCAAGGGCGCGGCAGCCCTGAAGAAGTGATCCACCCAGCGCCACACGAGGAAGGCATCTCATGGCCAAGGCCCCTGTCAACACCGCCGCGCGTCGGGTGAGCAAGAAGGTCCGCAAGAACATTGCGGACGGGATCGCTCATGTCCACGCGTCCTTCAACAACACCATCATCACCATCACCGATCGTCAGGGCGCCTCGCTTGCCTGGGCCTCCAGCGGTGGTCAGGGTTTCAAGGGGTCGCGCAAGTCCACGCCTTTCGCCGCGCAGGTCGCCGCAGAGGTGGCGGGCCGCGCCGCTCAGGAGCAGGGAATCAAGAACCTCGACGTGCGGATCAAGGGGCCCGGTCCCGGGCGCGAGTCCAGCGTGCGGGCGCTTGCCTCCCTGGGCATACGCATCAATTCGATCTCTGACGTGACGCCGATCCCGCACAACGGGTGCCGGCCGCAGAAGCGCCGTCGGATCTGAGTCGCGTCCTGCGGGGAGCCGCGCCGTCTCGTGCTGTGAGGCGGCGGGCCGCGCGGGACGATCCACCACAGGGGCTTTTCTTCGGTCCCGGCTGCCTCGGCCGCCTCCGAAGACCACCGTCTGTCTCCTCTGGCCCCTTGAGGAGCCAGACTCGCGCGGGTTGTCGTCGACATCGCCGCGTCAGTGATTCGTATCCATCCAACAGGACACCTACAGTGGCACGTTACATCGGACCGAAGGGCAAGCTGGCCCGTCGCGAGGGCACCGACCTCTATCTCAAGAGCGCGCGTCGGCCTCTGGCAGACAAGGTCAAGCTCGAGAGCAAGCCTGGCCAGCATGGCCGCACGAGTGGTTCCCGTACCTCTGATTTCGGCCTGCAACTGCGCGAGAAGCAGAAGGTCAAGCGCATGTACGGCCTGCTCGAGCGCCAGTTCCGCCGCTACTTCGAAGAGGCAGACCGTCGCCGAGGCAACACGGGTGCGAACCTGTTGTCGCTGCTCGAATCGCGGCTCGACAACGTGGTCTACCGCATGGGGTTCGGCTCCACGCGCGCCGAGGCCCGCCAGCTGGTGTCCCACAAGGCGGTGATGGTCAACGGGCATGTCGTGAACATCCCCTCCTACGCTGTCAAGCCGGGCGACACCTTGTCGCTGCGCGAGAACGCACGCAAGCAGCTGCGCGTCACCGACTCCCTGAAGCTGGCCGAGTCGGTCGGGCTTCCGGGATGGGTGCAGGTGGACGTCTCGAAGATGGAAGGCGTCTTCAAGAAGGCGCCCGATCGGGACGAGTTCGGCGCCGACATCAAGGAAGCCCTGATCGTCGAGTTGTACTCTCGCTGATCGGGTCCATACGGCTCCTGCGCGTGCGCCACCAGGGTGCGGCGCGAGCATCCAGCGTCTTGCCGGCCGGGCGCAAGTCGCGTCGTCATCTGCCCGGCACGGTCCATCAGCCTTATCGGTGTGACGAGCCGAGGGTATTGAGAGGAACACGAGTCCATGCAAACCAATCTGCTGAAACCCACCAAGGCCATCCAGATCGAGTCCCTGGGCGGACATCGAGCGCGGGCCGTGCTCGAGCCGTTCGAGCGCGGTTATGGTCACACGCTCGGCAACGCGCTGCGGCGCGTGCTGCTGTCGTCGATGGTGGGCTACGCACCGACCGAGGTCACCATCGCCGGCGTGCTGCACGAGTACTCGGCCATCGACGGTGTCCGCGAGGACGTCGTGCACGTCATGCTCAACCTCAAGGGCGTGGTGTTCAAGCTTCACAGTCGTGACGAGGTCACCCTGGTGTTGCGCAAGGAGGGCGAAGGCCCGGTGCGTGCATCCGACATCCAGACGCCGCACGACGTCGAGGTCATCAACCCCGACCATGTCATCGCCCACCTGTCGCAAGGGGGCAAGCTCGACATGCAGATCAAGGTCGAGAAGGGCCGCGGGTATGTGCCGGGCAATGTCCGCCGCCTGGGCGAGGAGGGCACCAAGACGATCGGCCGTATCGTGCTGGATGCCTCGTTCTCGCCGGTGCGGCGCGTCAGCTATGCCGTCGAGAACGCCCGTGTCGAGCAGCGCACCGATCTGGACAAGCTCGTCATGGAGATCGAGACCAACGGCGCGATCTCCCCTGAGGAGTCGATCCGTGCCGCGGCCAAGATCCTGGTCGAGCAATTGCTGGTCTTCACCCAGCTCGAGGGTGCCGGCGTCGTCGACATCGGCGAACTGACCCGTCCTTCTGACGGACCCGAGCCGCCGGCGATCCTGATGCGGCCGGTGGACGAGTTGGAGTTGACGGTTCGATCGGCCAACTGCCTGAAGGCCGAGAACATCTACTACATCGGCGACCTGGTCCAGCGCAGCGAGACCGAGTTGCTGAAGACGCCGAATCTGGGGCGCAAGTCGCTCAACGAGATCAAGGAAGTGCTGGCCTCGCGCGGCATGACGCTCGGGACCCGCCTCGACGGCTGGCCGCCCAAGAGTCTCGAGCGCCGCTGAGCACGCCCAACCGCTTTCGTCCAACGCGCACCCCGGGTACCTGATACGGCCCGGGACACCATAAACGCAAGGAGTTACAAATGCGCCATCGCAACGGACTGCGCAAGTTGAACCGCACGAGTCAGCATCGTGCGGCGATGCTGCGCAACATGTGCAACTCGCTCATCCAGCACGAAGCCATTCGCACGACCGTGCCCAAGGCCAAGGAATTGCGCCGTGTCGTCGAGCCGCTGATCACCCTGGCCAAGGAGCCCACGCTCGCCAACCGTCGCCTTGCCTTCGACCGCACCCGCGATCGTGCGGTGGTCGGCAAGCTGTTCGAGGTGCTCGGTCCCCGGTACCTGAGCCGTCCTGGCGGCTACACGCGGATCCTCAAGATGGGCTTCCGGGTCGGTGACAACGCGCCGATGGCGTTCGTCGAACTGGTCGACCGCCCGGAGCCTGCGTCGGCTGAAGAGACTGACGCTGCTCAAGCGAGCTGAGTTTTCGTGACATAATCATCGTCTTCTGTCGCGGGGTGGAGCAGTCTGGTAGCTCGTTGGGCTCATAACCCAAAGGTCGCAAGTTCAAATCTTGCCCCCGCAACCACATCACGGACGTCGCCAATGGCGGCGTGCGGTTTCGACGCCAGCCACTCGGTTGGCGTTCTTGTTTCCGCGCCACACCAGGCTGGCAACCTTCTGCCGCGTGTTCCGCATGTGCCGCATCTGCCGCATGTGCCGCATGCGTCACATGGTGTCCATCGCATCCTCCTGCGGCCTCGCTGGCCGCGCTGCTTCCCGCGCTGCGGGCCGCCCGCCCTGCGCCCGCTGAGGGCGCTTGCGGTGGCGTCGGTGTGGTGCATCCCTTGACCGCTACACTCGCGGGTTCCGTCCACGCGACGTCCACTTGCAGGGTATCCCGCCGTGTTCATCTCCGAAGCCTACGCCCAGTCTGCTCCTGCCGCTGCCGGGGGCGCCGAGTCCACCTTGATCAGCCTGCTGCCGCTCGTGCTGATGTTCGTGGTGCTGTACTTCATCATGATCCGTCCGCAGATGAAGCGCCAGAAGGAGCACAAGGCGATGATCGAGGCGCTGGCCAAGGGCGACGAGGTCGTGGTGGCCGGCGGACTGGTCGGGCGGATTGCCCGGCTCGGGGACACCGTGCTGCACGTCGAGGTCGCCGACGGGGTCGAGATCCAGGTCCAGCGGCCGTCCGTGTTGCAGGTCCTGCCCAAGGGCACCTTCAAGTGATCTTCGGGGCGGTCCGCGCCCGGGCCTGCCCGGGCGGGACCGCTCGAGCACGCAGGTCTGAGCGCGTGTCGCGCCCGATCCTGCTGGAGTCCGCATGAACCGCTATCCGTGGTGGAAGTACGCGATCCTCGCGATCACCCTCGTTCTGGGCCTGCTGTACACCGCGCCCAACTTCTTCGGCGAGGCGCCTGCCGTGCAGGTCTCGAGCGGGAAGGTCACGCTCAAGCTCGACGATTCCCTGGTGGCGCGGGTCGAGGACGTCTTGCGCAAGGCGGAGGTGCGTGCGGATTTCGTGCAGTTCGACGGACAGTCGGTTCGCGCGCGCTTCGCGGACACCGATACACAGAAGCGCGCCAAGGACGCATTGACGGCGGCCCTGAACCCCGACCCGGATCAGGCCGCCTACATCGTGGCGCTCAATCTGGTGTCGCGCAGTCCGCAGTGGATGGCGTCGTTGCGGGCGCTGCCGATGTATCTCGGTCTGGATCTGCGGGGCGGTGTGCACTTCCTGATGCAGGTCGACATGAAGGCGGCGCTGACCCGGCGTGCGGATTCGTTGGCCGGTGACGTGCGCACACTCCTGCGTGACCGCAACCTGCGCTACTCCGGGGTGTCGCGCGACGGTGACTCGATCCGCGTCCGCTTCCGCGATTCGCAGACAGCTTCGGCTGCGCGCACGGCGCTGGAGGAGCAGTTCCCCGACCTGACCTGGGCCGATGCGCTTGACGGCGCCGATCCGGTGTTGCGCGGCACGCTCAGGCCCGAGGCGGCCCGGGCGGTGCAGGAGCAGGCGCTGCAGCAGAACATCACCACCTTGCACAACCGCGTCAACGAACTCGGCGTGGCCGAGCCGGTCATCCAGCAGCAGGGGCTCGACCGGGTGGTGGTGCAACTCCCGGGCGTGCAGGACACCGCCAAGGCCAAGGACATCATCGGCCGCACCGCCACGCTCGAGATCCGCATGGTCAACGAGACCGCGGAGGGCCAGGCCGCCTTGGCCGGCGGCACCGTGCCGTTCAACAGCGAGCGTTACCTGGAGCGCAACGGCGCGCCGGTGATCGTCTTCCGTCAGGTGGTGTTGACCGGCGAGAACCTGAACGACGCACAGGCCGGGTTCGACAACCAGACGCAGGAGCCGGCGGTCCACCTGAGCCTGGACGCCAAGGGCGCGCGGATCTTCCGCGACGTCACGCGCGAGAACGTCGGTCGCCGCATGGCCATCCTGCTGTTCGAGAAGGGCAGGGGCGAAGTCGTCACCGCGCCGGTGATCCGCAGCGAGATCGGCGGCGGACGTGTGCAGATCTCCGGGCGGATGACCACGCAGGAGGCCAACGACGTGGCCCTGCTGCTGCGCGCGGGATCCTTGGCGGCGCCGATGGAGATCATCGAGGAGCGCACCATCGGGCCGAGCCTGGGGGCCGAGAACATCGCGATGGGGTTCGACAGCGTCACCTGGGGCTTCATCGCCATCGTGGCGTTCATGTGCGCCTACTACCTGATCTTCGGGATGTTCTCGTCGCTGGCGCTGGGTTTCAACCTGCTGCTGCTGGTGGCGGTGCTGTCGATGCTGCAGGCCACGCTCACCTTGCCGGGCATGGCGGCCATCGCGCTGACCCTGGGCATGGCGATCGACGCCAACGTCCTGATCAACGAGCGGGTGCGTGAGGAGTTGCGGGCCGGGCTCGCCCCGCAGGCGGCAATCGCTGCCGGCTACGAGCGCGCCTTCGCGACGATCCTGGATTCCAACATCACGACGCTCATCGCGGGACTGGCCTTGCTCGCGTTCGGATCGGGGCCGGTGCGGGGTTTCGCGGTCGTGCACTGCATCGGCATCCTGACCTCGATGTTCTCGGCCGTGATGTTCTCGCGTGGGTTGGTCAACCTTTGGTACGGGCGGCAGAAGCGGCTGAAGGCGGTCTCCATCGGCCAGGTATGGCGTCCTGGCGGGACGGGCGCTGCCTCGCGAGGCGACGTCGCCGACCGCGCCACGGGTGGCTGACGAGGGGGTAACGACGATGGAATTCTTCCGCATCCGCCGCGACATCCCGTTCATGCGCCACTCTCTGGCGCTGAACGTGGTGTCGTTCGTCACCTTTCTTGCAGCGGTCTTCTTCCTCACCACCCGGGGACTGCACCTGTCGATCGAGTTCACCGGCGGCACCGTGCTCGAGTTCGAGTACGCGCAGTCGGCCGATGTCAACCGCTCCCGGGCCACGATCGAGGCCCTTGGTTTCGGTGAGACCCAGGTGCAGACCTTCGGCACGTCGCGCGACATCCTCGTGCGCCTGCCCTTGCGCGGCGATGTCAAGCAGGCCGAAGTGGCTCAGACGGTGTTCGACGCGCTGTGCCGCGCCGAGAGCGGCACGCTGACGCAGCGCCAGTACGTCACCGAACAGGGGGAGGCGGTCAGCCGCGCGGCCTGCGTGCAGGCTGCAGGCACCGAGCCACTGAAGCTCAACCGGACCGAGTTCGTCGGGCCTTCGGTGGGCGCCGAGCTCGCCCGTGACGGTGCGCTGGCGTTGGCGTTCACGGTGATCGGCATCATGATCTACCTGGCGGTGCGCTTCGAGTGGAAGTTCGCCGTGGCCGGCATCGTGGCCAACCTCCACGACGTGGTCATCATTCTGGGCTTCTTCGCCTTCTTCCAGTGGGAGTTCTCGCTGGCGGTGCTGGCCGCGGTGCTGGCCGTGCTGGGCTACTCGGTCAACGAATCGGTGGTGATCTTCGACCGCATCCGCGAGACCTTCCGTCGCATGCGCAAGATGAGCACGCCCGAGGCCATGGACCACGCGATCACACGCACCATCAGCCGCACCGTGATCACCCACGGTTCGACGCAGATCATGGTGCTGTCGATGCTGTTGTTCGGTGGCCCGACCTTGCACTACTTCGCCTTGGCGCTGACCATCGGGATCCTGTTCGGGATCTACTCTTCGATCTTCGTCGCGGCGGGCATCGCGTTGCGCCTGGGGGTCAAGCGCGAGGATCTGCTCAAGGCCAATTCCAAGGAGCGCGATCCCAACGATCCGAACGCTGGCGCAGTGGTCTGAACCCGGGCGCCGCCGCCTCAACCGCGGCGTCTGCCCGCCTCAGTGGATGGCCTCAGTGGATGAGGCGGTCCTTGGGGTCGACGAACAGCTCGTCGAGGATCAGCGCGTCGGGCTCTTCGCCCAGGCTCCAGAAGACCATCAGCACGATGATCTTGACCTCCTCGAGGTCCATCGGTCCCACGCCCACCGCCGTCGCCCGATCGACGACCATCTCGCGCATCGCCGCCGGCAGCACGCCAGCGGATTCCAGGAAGCTGATGAAACCGATCGACTCCTCGCCGAGGAGGTCGCGCTCGGCCTCGGTGTACACGCGCATGCTGTTCGCATCCTGCGTGCCGCCGACGGCCTGCGCGCTGCTGGCCAGACCGTCCAGCCAGGTCAGTGCTTCCTGGATCTCGTCGCTCTCGAAACCGACTGCGGAAAGCTTGCGCGACAACTGCCTGTGATCCGGGCAGGCGTCGGGGCGCCAGTAGTTCTCGTAGAGGTAGACGAGCACGTCAAACATGAATCGACTATACCCGAGCGACACGCCCAGCCGGGGGCAGCGCGGGTCGCGCCAACCGGGGACGGACGGCGGCACCTGCGGGTGCGACCTGCCACGTCGTCACCCCTTCTCACGGTGCCGCGCCGGCTCGTCAGCCGCGATGCAAGCGTTGGAAGAGTCCCCCCGGCATCCGGGCGACCTCTCCGCACAGTTCCAGCTCCAGCAACCTCGCGCCCAGCGCCGCAGCCGTCCAGCCCGTGCGTGCGGAGATCGCATCGAGCGTGGTCGGCTCCGCGCCGAGCGCCTCGAGCACCGGGTCCTGGACGGGGCGGGTGTGGGGCGCGCCGGCTCCATTGCGCGTACCCGTGGCGGACCCTGCCTCCATCCCGGCCGGACGGCTGATGCCGCCCGTGGCAGGCGAGGTGGGCAGTTCCTCGAGGATGTCCGCCGCGCTTTCCACCAGCTTGGCACCCTGGCGGATCAGGGCGTGGCACCCTCGCGACAGCGGCGAGTGGATCGAGCCCGGGATGGCGAAGACCTCGCGTCCAGCTTCCGCTGCGAGCCGTGCCGTGATCAGCGAGCCCGACTGCAAGGCGGCCTCGACCACCAGCGTCCCGCGGGTGAGCCCGGCGATGATGCGATTGCGCGACGGGAAGTTCTGAGCGAGCGGTGGCGTGCCCGGTGGGAATTCGCTGACCACGGCGCCCTGCTCGGCGATACGGCGGGCGAGCGTGGTGTGCGCCCGAGGGTAGGTCTGGTCCAAGCCCGTGCCGACGACCGCCACGGTCAGCGCGCCGGCCGCCAGGGCGCCGTCGTGCGCCGCGGCGTCGATGCCCCGGGCCAGCCCGGAAACCACTGTCCATCCCGCGCCGCCCAGGTGCGAGGCGAAATCCCGCGCGTCACGAGCGCCCTGCGGCGTGGGTTGCCGGCTGCCGATGATGGCGAGCAACTCGCCGCGCAGGGCCGCCACCCGGCCTTCGACGTAGAGCAGCAGCGGTGGATCTTCGGTGCGCAGCAGGGCTTGCGGATAGTCGGCATCCCCCAGGGCGGTCACGCATCGGGAATCGCCGCTTCGCCACCACCCGAGGGCGTGCGCCCATCCCGCGTCCAGCGCGGGCTGCCCGTCCACCAGGGCCTTGACGCGCGCCTCGCCGACCACACTCCGCCACTGCGCCGGCGAGGCACGGCACACCGCTTCGGGGCCCCCGAAAGCCGCCAGCAGCGCCCGTGCCGCCGCCCTGCCGAGCCCGGGGCAATGCGCCAACCGGTACCAGGCTTCGAACTCCTGCAGGTCGTCGATCATCGGGTGGCCTGTGGGCCGACGCCGACCCGCACCTGATCGCCTCTTTGCACCGCGTCCTGTGCATCGACGACGAGCGCGCGCGCCACCCGCAGATGGGTTTGCGTGACGAGCAGCCGCGCATGGGCGGGCGGGCGCACGCCCGCCGGCAGGTCTGCCCCCCTTGGCCGATGGACCCACAGCCCGTGACCCGGTGCGAGCCCGTCCAGATGCCCGCGGTCGAGCACGACCACGTCGCCCGGGCCGGCCACGCGTCGGTCATCCGGCAGGTCCAGCACGGACACGCCGAGCACGGTCGGCGCAGGGGCATGGACAGGGGCCGCCGCTTGACGCGGTGCCACCGGCAGCAGTCGGTCCTGCGCCCCGATTTCCAGCCTGGCCTGGACGACCTGCACCTGCATGCCGCCGTCGGCAGCGGCAGCCTGTGCGTGGCCCGGCAGCCGCTTGGCCGAGCCGACGATGCGCACCTGGTGCCCGAGCACCTGTCCGGTGGCGCTGTCGATCAGGGGCTGAGGACCCCGGACGATGTCGAAGCGGTCGACATCCCCGATGGCCGGTGCCACGAGGAGCACGTCGCCTGGCCCGATCAGACGTCGACCTGAGAGCGCGCCCGTGATCCGAGGGGCGTTCCACAGGGCGTCGGCATCGACCAGCCGCGCATCGGGGTCAGCGATGTCGCGGGGGGCGGGCAGCGGCGATGACGGCGCAGGCCAGGGCGAGACCCGGATCTGCGGCAGCACCTTCACGACTGCGGTGGGCGCCACCTGCGCCTGCGCACGCAGGCATGAGGCTGCCAGCAGCACGAGGACGCAGGTCAACGCGGTGTCCGTCAGGTGGCGTGCGACGTCCACCGGCCGGGCGCGTGGAAGCTCAGGTGATCGCATCGGGCGGTTGCAGTTGGTCTTGCGCATCCGGCGGGGTCCGGCCTCGCGCGCCCGAACCCGGCCCGCGCAGACCGGTTGTCCTTGACGGCGAGCGCTTGCCCGGCGCGGCGCTGCGGCGCGCACGTGACCTGCGCCGCTCCATGACAATCTCACCGTCTGCGGCGATTCTGCCGGCGACCTGTGCCGGGTGCAACGTGCCGTCGACGACGCCCGGAAACTTTTCGTCCTCCGCATCCTCTTCCCATCATGGCACTGCTCCCGATCCTGACCTTTCCCGACCCCCGTCTGCACAAGGTGGCAGTGCCGGTGGCGGTCGTCGACGATCGCATCCGTCGTCTCGTGGACGACATGCTGGAGACCATGTACGACAGCCAGGGTGTGGGTCTGGCCGCCACGCAGGTCGACGTCCACGAAAGGGTGATCGTGATGGACACCTCCGACACCCGGGATCGCCCTCTGGTGCTGATCAATCCGGAGATCGTCGACCGCAGCGCCGCGCGCGTCGTGCGCGAGGAGGGCTGCCTGTCCGTGCCGACGGTCTACGACAAGGTCGAGCGGCACGAGCAGGTCACGGTGCGCGCACTGGACCGTGACGGCCGCACGTTCGAACTGGTGTGCGACGAACTGCTCGCGGTATGCGTGCAGCACGAGATGGATCATCTGGCCGGTCGGGTCTTCGTCGAATACCTCAGCGCGCTCAAGCGCGATCGCATCCGCACCAAGATGCTCAAGCGCGCCCGCGAAGCGCAGCAGGGGTGAGGCCGTCAGGTGACGACGTCGGTGCAGTCCGAAGTGCAGCCTCGAGGGCCGGGCGTGGCCCCTCCTGGCTCCGCGCGGGAGCGAGATGAGGCCTGGGGCCGCCCGGCGTCTTCCCATGAGGCCTTGCGCGTGGCCTTCGCTGGCACGCCGGCATTCGCCGCGCAAGCGCTGCAGGCGCTGGCCGAGGCCGGCCACCGGCTCCCGCTGGTGCTGACCCAGCCCGACCGACCGGCCGGGCGCGGCCTGCAGTTGCAGCCCTCGGCGGTCAAGCAGTGTGCCGCGGCCCTCGGGCTCCCGGTGGCGCAGCCCCGGGGGTTGCGGCTGGACGGCCGACATGCCGAGGATGCATCGCTGGCTCGGCAGCAACTGCTCGACGCGCGACCCGATGTGCTGGTCGTGGTCGCCTACGGCCTGATCCTGCCGCGTTGGGTGCTCGACCTGCCCCGCCATGGCTGCCTGAACATCCATGCCTCGTTGTTGCCGCGCTGGCGTGGCGCTGCGCCGATCCAGCGTGCGATCGAGGCCGGCGACGACCTCACGGGCGTGTGCATCATGCGCATGGACGAGGGCCTCGACACGGGAGAGGTGGTCTCGACGAGCGCCGAGCCGATCGGCGCACACGACACGGCGGCCATGCTGCACGACCGCCTGGCCCGTCTGGGCGCGCGCGACATCGTGCGCGCCCTGTCCGGCTTGCAGGCCCGCGGCGGCCTGTCGAGCCAGCCCCAGGCCACGCAGGGCGCGACCTATGCGCACAAGATCGACAAGGCCGAGGCGGCGATCGCCTGGCATCAGCCGGCCGTGGAGATCGAGCGCCGGGTACGCGCCTTCGACCCCTTCCCCGGTTGTACCTTCGAGGTCGGCGCGCAGGTGATGAAGTTGTGGCGTGCCCGTGTGCTTCCGGGCGTGGTGGCGCCGGCGGGCACCGTGGTCGATGTCGGTGCAGGGCGCCTGGCCGTGGCCTGCGGCAGCGATGCGATCGAGTGCCTGGAAGTGCAGCGCCCGGGCGGCCGTCGCCAGGCGGTGGGCGAGTGGTTGCGTACCGGGCGCGGGCCGTGGCCCGATCCCGGTGCAACCCTGGCCGAACCGACGGGTCCACCGGGGTGATGCTTCACCTGTCGCGCAGGTGCGTCGTGCACGGCCAAGGCCCGTGGATCGCGGCCCCTGAACGGGGTCGTCCTGAACCGTGGTCCTGGCTCGCGGCCCGGCAGGCGCGCGGTGGTGGGCGCCGGGCATCCATCTCCCGGGCGTCGGCGGTCCGCGACACGCCGGCGTCGCCCGGTCGACGGTTCAAGTTCTGCCGCCCGGGCGCCGATAACCCGATGGAGTGATGCGATGAATCCAGCCCTGACCTTCCTCCTGCGATCGGTGCTGCTGACGGCAGCCCTGGCCACGCTGGCCGGCTGCGACATGCTGGGCATCGAATCGGCCTCCCAGATCGCCGCCCGCAAGGAAGCCGAGGGCCGCGCCATCGGCGGTGCCTGCCGCCATGCCGGCCGCGCCATCGAGGAGTGCTACTCGATCAACCGCCGCGCCGACAAGGCCGCCATCTTCGCCGGCTGGCGCGAGATGAACGACTACATGATCGAGAACAAGATGGACGAGGTGGCGCCCCGGGCGGCTGACGATGTCGCGGCCTCGGGCGGCGACACGCGCGGGGCGACCAGCCAGCGTTGATCACCTCGGCTCGTGTCGGGGTCATGGATCGTCCGCGGCGGCGCCTGCGACGACAATCGCGGCGATGGCGGAGCGGGAACAGGCGAAGACCGAGCCGATCTGGCGCGACCCGGAGTACCTGCGCGGCGCGCGCGAGATGCTGCCCATCGTGCCCGGTGTGGCGGCCTGGGGGGTGGTCACCGGGGTGACGATGGTCAACAGCGGCATCGGGCTGCCGCTGGCCGTCGTGATGTGCCTGACGGTGTTCTCCGGAACGGCACAACTGGCCACGCTGCCGCTGTTCGTCAGCGGCGCGCCGCTGACCGTGATCTGGACCACCGCGGCATGCCTGAACCTGCGCTTCGTGATCTTCAGCATGGGGTGGAAGCCGTACTTCCACCATCTGCCGCGCGCGATGCGCTTGCGCATCGCTTACTTCAGCGCCGACCTGAACTACATCTTCTTCGCCCGCCGCTTCCCGGACCCCAAGGCGTCGCCCGAGCAATTGCCGTATTTCTGGGGTGGCGCACTCACCAACTGGGGCGCGTGGATGCTCTCGTCGCTGCTGGGCATCTTCCTCGGCGACGCCGTGCCCATGGCCTGGGGCATCGGTTTCGCCGGCACGCTGGCACTGCTGGGCATGACGGCGTCGATGCTCGGCGGGCGCATCACGTGGATCGCGCTCGGCGTGGCCGCTACGGCGTCGGTCGCGGCCTACGCGCTGCCCCTGAAGCTCAACATCGTCGTCGCGGTGGCGGCGGCGGTGGCTGCCGGCCTGATCATGGAGGCCGCGGGCGACCGCCGAAGGGCGACGGTCGACGACCGAGGGGAGCGCCCTTGAACATGTTTGCGTGCGGCCCGTCGGCCTGCCCGGCGCGCAGGACGGGAGGGCCGTCGTGGGCCTGATCGAAGGGCTGGTGGCCATCGCCGGCCTGACGGTGCTGACCGTCGTCTCTCGCGGCTTCTTCTTCCTGATCGACAAGGACCTGCCGATGCCGGGCTGGCTGCACAAGGGCATGCGCTACGCCCCGCTGGCCGCACTCGCGGCGGTGGTGGCGCCCGAGGTCGTCCTCGACCATGGACAGCTGGTGCAGACCTGGCGCGATCCTCGCCTGTGGGCGGCTGCGGCGGGGCTGGCCTGGTACGCCTGGCGCCGGGGCCTGCTCGGCACCATCGTGGTGGGCATGACCGTGCTCCTGGGTTTGCGGCTCGGACTGGGCTGGTGAGCGGGTCCGACGCCGATTCCCTCCAGGAAAGTACAAACTGATCATGGTTAGTCCCATGATGGGGCGACAAAAGCCGGCGTAATCTCCCGCCCGCGCCCAGAACGCGCAGGAGGAGATGCCATGAACAAGCCCGAACTGAGTCCGGCCGAGAAGGCCCTGCGCGACGCTGCGCTCGACTACCACCGCAGTCCCACGCGAGGCAAGATCTCGGTCACGCCGACCAAGCCCCTGTCCAACCAGCGCGATCTGTCGCTCGCCTACAGCCCCGGTGTGGCCTATGCCTGCCTGGCCATCGAGCAGGATCCGACGCTCGCCGCGGAGTACACCTCCCGCGGCAGCCTCGTCGGCGTCGTGACCAACGGCACCGCGGTGCTGGGCCTGGGCGACATCGGCCCGCTGGCGGGCAAGCCGGTGATGGAGGGCAAGGGCTGCCTGTTCAAGAAGTTCGCCGGCATCGACGTCTTCGACATCGAACTCGCCGAGAAGGACCCGGACAAGCTGGTGGAGATCATCGCCGCGCTCGAGCCCACGCTTGGCGGCATCAACCTCGAGGACATCAAGGCCCCGGAGTGCTTCACCATCGAGCGCAAGCTGCGCGAGCGCATGAAGATCCCGGTCTTCCACGACGACCAGCACGGCACCGCCATCATTTCGGCCGCGGCGCTGCTCAACGGGCTGGAACTGGTGGGCAAGGACATCGCCTCGGTCAAGGTCGTGTCCTCGGGCGCGGGCGCGGCGGCCATCGCCTGTCTGGACGTGATGATCGGCCTGGGTGTGCGGCGCGAGCACATCTTCGTCGTCGATTCCCGGGGGGTGATCCACGATGAGCGTGCCGACGCGCTCGACGGACGGCTGGACGAGTCCAAGCGCCGTTATTGCCAGCGCACGCCGGCGCGCACGCTGGCCGACGTGGTGGCAGGCGCCGACGTCTTCCTGGGCTGCTCGGCCGCCGGCGTCCTGACGGCCGACATGGTGCGATCGATGGCCGACCAGCCCATCATCCTCGCCCTGGCCAACCCCGAGCCCGAGATCCGGCCCGAGCTGGCGAAGGCGGCACGCCCGGACTGCATCATCGCCACCGGCCGGTCGGACTACCCGAACCAGGTCAACAACGTCCTGTGCTTCCCCTACATCTTCCGCGGCGCGCTCGATTGCGGCGCCACGCGGATCACCGAGGAGATGAAGCTCGCATGCGTGCGCGAGATCGCCGCGCTGGCCAAGGCCGAGACGAGCGACGAGGTGGCCGCGGCCTACGCCGGCCAGGAACTGCGCTTCGGCCCCGACTACCTCATCCCCAAGCCCTTCGACGCCCGCCTGATCCTGCGCATCGCCCCGGCCGTGGCGAAGGCGGCGGCCGACAGCGGCGTGGCCACGCGCCCCATCGCCGATCTGGACGCCTATCGCGCCTCGCTGGAGCGCTACGTCTACCAGACCGGCATGCTGATGCGGCCGGTGTTCACCGCGGCCAAGGCCTTCCACGCCACGCGCCCGGCGCGCGTGGTCTATGCCGAGGGCGAGGATGAACGCGTGCTGCGCGCGGTGCAGGTCGTGCTCGACGAGCGGCTGGCGCGCCCCATCCTGATCGGGCGTCCCGAGGTCGTGCGCATGCGCATCGAGCGTGCCAGCCTGCGCCTGGTGGCCGGGCGCGACTTCGACCTCGTCGACCCCGAGAACGACCCGCGCTTCCGCGCCTACTGGGAGACCTATCACGTGCTCATGGGCCGCGACGGCGTCACGCCTGAGGCCGCGAAGGCGGCGGTGCGGCGCTCCAACACGCTGATCGCGTCGCTGATGCTCAAGCGCGGCGAGGCCGACGCGATGCTGTGCGGGCTGGTGGGCCGCTACGACGCCCATCTGGACCACGTGCGCACGGTGATCGGCAGCCGGCCCGGCAGCGGTGTGATGGCGGCGATGAACGCGTTGATGCTCGAGGAGTACACGATGTTCATCACCGACACCTTCGTCAACGAGCAGCCCGAGGCGCACGAGCTCGCCGAGATCGCGACCATGGCCGCTGCCGAGGTGCGGCGCTTCGGCATCCCGCCCAAGGTGGCCTTCCTGTCGCACTCGATCTTCGGATCGTCCAACCGGCCGTCGGCCCGGCGCATGCGTCAGGCGCGAGACCTGTTCGCCGCGGCCTGTCCCGACATCGAGTGCGACGGCGAGATGCACGGCGACGCGGCGCTGAGCGAGGAGGTGCGGCGCACCTACCTGCCCGACAGCAAGCTGACCGGCTCGGCCAACCTGCTGGTGCTGCCCAACATCGACGCGGCCAACATCCTGTTCAACGTCGTCAAGCAGGCGGGCAGCCGCGGCGTGACGGTCGGGCCCATCCTGCTGGGGGCGGCGGCGCCGGTCCACATCCTGACGCCCTCGGCCACGGTGCGCCGGGTGATCAACATGACCGCGCTGGCGGTGGCGGACGCGGCCGATCTGCAGTCGCGCGGCTGAGGGCGGATGACGGCGGCTGAAGTCGGCTGAAGTCGGCTGAAGGCGGGCGAGGGCGCTTGCGCCCATAATCCCGCCCGCGCCGCCGACGGCGCGCCCCGTCCACTGGAGCCGACCGCGATGACCCGCGCCACCAAGATCGTTGCCACGCTCGGCCCGGCTTCCAGCGACCCGCAGGTGCTCGAACGCCTGCTGCTCGCCGGCGTCGACGTCGTGCGCCTGAACTTCAGCCACGGCAAAGCCCAGGACCACATCGACCGTGCGGCGCTGGTGCGCGAGGCCGCCGCGCGCGTGGGCAAGCCCGTGGCCCTGATGGCCGACCTGCAGGGCCCGAAGATCCGTGTGGGCAAGTTCGCCGACGGCAGGGTGATGCTGGAGCCGGGCCAGCCCTTCATCCTGGACGCGCAGCGCACCGAGCCCGGGGACCTGTCGGCTGTCGGGCTCGACTACAAGGAGCTGCCCCGGGATGTGCGCCCCGGCGATCGCCTGCTGCTCAACGACGGCCTGATCGTGCTGGTCGTCACCGCGGTGCGTGGCGAGCAGGTCCACACCACGGTCAAGGTCGGCGGCGAGCTGTCCAACAACAAGGGCATCAACAAGGCCGGCGGCGGGCTGACGGCGCCGGCGCTGACGGCCAAGGACATGGAGGACATCAAGACCGCGATGGCCTTCCAGTGCGAGTACCTGGCGGTGAGCTTCCCGAAGAACGCCACCGACATGGAGATGGCGCGCCAGCTGGCCAACGTCGCGGGCGAGGCCACGCGCCACAAGCCGGCCATGATCGCCAAGATCGAGCGCAGCGAGGCCATCCCGCAGCTCGAGGCCATCCTGCGCGCCAGCGACGGCATCATGGTCGCGCGCGGCGACCTGGCGGTGGAAGTCGGCAACGCCGCGGTGCCGGCGCTGCAGAAGCGCATGATCCGCATGGCGCGCGAGATGGACAAGCTCACCATCACCGCCACGCAGATGATGGAGAGCATGATCCACGCCCCGGTGCCCACCCGCGCCGAGGTCAGCGACGTCGCCAACGCGGTCCTCGACGGCACCGACGCGGTCATGCTCAGTGCCGAGACCGCCGCGGGCAAGTACCCGGTGGAGACGGTCGAGCAGATGCACCTGATCGCGCTCGAGGCCGAACGCGCCGACGACGTGCAGATCGACAGCGACTTCGTCAACAAGCAGTTCGGCCGCATCGACCAGAGCATCGCGATGGGCGCGCTGTTCACCGCCCACCACCTCGGCTGCAAGGCCATCGTCGCGCTGACCGAGAGCGGCTCCACGGCGCTGTGGATGAGCCGCCACAACATCAAGGTGCCGGTCTACGGCCTGACCACGCGCGCCCAGACCGAACGTCGCATGGCGCTGTTCCGCAACGTGCGGCCGATCCAGATGCCGTCCTTCACCGACCGCGACCAGGCCTTGCAGGCGGCCGAGAAGCTGCTGTGCGAGCGCGGCGTGCTGATGCCTGGCGACACCTACGCCATCACCTGCGGCGAGCCCATGGGGCACCCGGGCGGCACCAACATGCTGAAGGTGTGCCGGGTGGGGTGAGCGGCCGGGCGCCTGTCCCGCATGCCTGGGCCGGCCTCCGGCAGCTTCCTGTCTCTTCGTCGCGGCGCCTCGCCATGGTCCCTGCGATGGCTGCGGGCCGGCCCTTGATCGGGGCCGTCCTGGGGCGGCTTCCCTTCCGGGCATGGCCGCAGCCTTCTCAGGCCCTGAGGTCGCGCGGGTTCCTGTCCCTGCGCTTCCCTAGAATCGACCGGCTTCGTCGCGGTGCGTGAACACCGCGGCGCTTGTCGCGTCCCCCGGGACCGGCGCGACCGGCCCGACGTCGCTGCCCGTCCCCGACCCCTGCCCCTTGCCTGACCGAGGTGACCCCATGCCACTCGTCCCCATGCGCCAGCTGCTTGACCACGCCGCCGAGAACGGCTACGGCATTCCGGCCTTCAACGTCAACAACCTCGAGCAGGTGCAGGCGGTGATGGCCGCCGCGCACGAGGTCAACGCCCCGGTGATCCTGCAGGCCAGCGCCGGTGCGCGCAAGTACGCGGGCGAGTCCTTCATCAAGCACCTGATCCAGGCCGCGATCGAGGCATACCCGCACATCCCGCTGGTGATGCACCAGGACCACGGCCAGAGCCCCGGCGTCTGCCGCGGCGCCATCGACCTGGGTTTCAGCTCGGTGATGATGGACGGCTCGCTGGAAGCCGACGGCAAGTCGATCGCCAGCTACGACTACAACGTCGAGGTGACCAGGCAGGTCGTCGACATGGCGCACGCCATCGGCGTGACGGTCGAGGGCGAGCTCGGCTGCCTGGGCTCGCTCGAGACGATGAAGGGCGACAAGGAGGACGGCCACGGCGCCGAGGGCTCCATGACGCGCGAGCAGTTGCTGACCGACCCCGAACAGGCGGCCGACTTCGTGCGCCGCACCCAGCTCGACGCGCTGGCGATCGCCATCGGCACCAGCCACGGCGCCTACAAGTTCAGCCGCAAGCCCACCGGCGACATCCTGGCCATCGACCGCATCCGCGAGATCCACCGCCGCATCCCCAACACCCACCTCGTGATGCACGGTTCGTCCAGCGTGCCGCAGGACCTGCTTGAGCAGATCCGCCAGTACGGCGGTCAGATGAAGGAGACCTACGGCGTGCCGGTCGAGGAGATCCAGCATGCCATCCAGTACGGCGTGCGCAAGATCAACATCGACACCGACATCCGCCTGGCGATGACCGGGGCGGTGCGCCAGTTCCTGCACGAGAACCCGGATAAGTTCGACGCGCGCGAGTGGCTCAAGCCGGCGCGTGCCGCCGCCCAGGCCGTGTGCCGCCAGCGCTACGTCGAGTTCGGCTGCGAGGGCCAGGCGGGGAAGATCCGCGCCGAGACCCTGCAGGTCTACGCCGGGCGCTACGGGCGCGGTGAACTCGCGCAGGTCGCGCATTGAGCGCGCCCGGCCCGGTGTCGGCGTCAAGGGCTGACGCGTCGCAGGGTGCCGCGGCCCCGCTGGTGAGGGTGGTCATGGGCTCGTCCAGCGACTGGGAGACGATGCAGCACGCGGTGACGGTGCTGCGCGATCTCGGCGTGGCGCACGACGTGCAGGTGGTCTCGGCACACCGCATGCCCGACGAGATGTTCCGCTTCGCCGAGGCGGCCGCGGAGCAGGGCGTGCGCGCCATCATCGCCGGGGCCGGCGGCGCGGCCCATCTGCCCGGGATGATCGCGGCCAAGACCACGGTGCCGGTGCTCGGGGTGCCGGTGGCCAGCCGGCACCTGCAGGGCCTGGACTCGCTGTACTCCATCGTCCAGATGCCCAAGGGCGTGCCGGTGGCCACCTTCGCCATCGGTCCGGCCGGCGCGGCCAACGCGGCGCTGTTCGCGGCGGCCATGCTGGCCGCGGGCGGGGATGCCGGGCTGCGCGATCGCCTGGACGCCTTCCGCGCCGCGCAGACCTCTGCGGCGCAGGCCATGACCGCTGCGCTGCCACCCCATGCCTGATCCCCTGATGCTGCTGCCGGGGGCGCCGTCGCCCCGTGATCCGGGCCGGACGGTCACGCTGGGCGTCCTGGGCGGGGGACAACTCGGGCGCATGTTCGTGCATGCGGCGCAGGCCCTGGGCTACCGCACCGTGGTGCTGGACCCGGACGCCACCAGCCCGGCGGGCCTGGTGGCGCACCGCCACCTGTGCGCGCCCTACGACGACGAGGCCGCCCTGGCGGTGTTGGCCGGCGAGTGCGACGCGGTGACGACCGAGTTCGAGAACGTGCCCGCGGCCGTGCTGCGCCGGCTGGCGGCCGTGGTGCCGGTGGCCCCGGGCGCGGATGCCGTCACCGTGTGCCAGCACCGCGCGCTGGAGAAGGCGCACTTCGAGCGCAGCGGCGTGCCCTGCGTGCCGTGGGCGCGGCTGGAGCGCGAGGCCGACCTGTCCCGGGTGCCCGCATCCCTGTTCCCGGCCTTGCTGAAGACCGCGACGCTGGGCTATGACGGCAAGGGGCAGGTCTCGGTGCCCGGGCCCGAGGCCCTGGCCGACGCCTGGGCCGCGCTCGGCCGGGTGCCCTGCGTGCTGGAGCAGCGGGTGTCGCTGCGCAGCGAACTCAGCGTCGTGCTGGCACGCGACCGCGCCGGCCGCTGCGTGCACCTGCCGGTGCAACACAACGTCCACCGTGACGGCATCCTCGCCGTGACCCAGGTGCCCGCGCCCGCCGTGGCGGCGGGCCTCGCCGACAAGGCCCTGCGGTTGGCGACGGCGGTGGCCGCGTCGCTGGACTACGTCGGCGTGCTGTGCGTGGAATTCTTCGAGCTCGACGACGGCCGTGTGCTGGCCAACGAGATGGCCCCGCGTCCGCACAACTCGGGTCACCACAGCCTCGACGCGTGCGACCGCTCGCAGTTCGACCTGCAGGTGCGCGCGCTTGCCGGCCTGCCGCTGACCGTCCCGCGCCTGCACTCGCCGGCGGTGATGCTGAACCTGCTCGGGGATCTGTGGTTCGCCTCGCCTGGGGCCGCGCCCTCCACCCCGGACTGGGCCTCGGTGCTGGCGCTCCCCGGCGTCCACTTGCATCTCTACGGCAAGACCAAGCCCCGTCGCGGGCGCAAGATGGGCCACCTGACGGTGACGGCGGCCACGTCGGCGCAGGCCCGCACCGTGGCGGCTGAGGCGGCGGGCCTGTTGGGGATGCCGCCGCTGTGGGGCGGGCCCGCGCCCGTGCCAGCGCCCTCTGCGGCGGGCCCCGATGACGATGCGGCTGATCCCGGCCTGATCCAGGCGATGTCGGGCGACGGTGCCACGCCGACCGCTGCGTCGCTCGGGCCTGCCGACGAGCGGGCTTCCGCGCGGCCACTGGAGCCTTGATGACGGTCGCGGTCGTGCGCTTGCTGCAGGGTCAGGACGCGCAGGATGTGCTCGAAGCGGCACGGCTGCTGGCCCAGGGCGGGCTGGTGGCCTTTCCCACCGAGACCGTGTACGGGCTGGGAGCCCGGGCCGATGACGAGGCCGCGGTGGGTGCGATCTTCCGCCTCAAGGGCCGCCCGCCCGACCATCCCGTCATCGTCCACGTCCTGGACGTCGAAGGCGCGCGCGCCTTCGCGGCGGCCTGGCCGCCGGCCGCGCAGGTGCTGGCACGCCATTTCTGGCCCGGACCGCTGACCCTGATCGTCCCGCGCCGGCCCGGCGTGGCCGCAGCCTGTGCCGGCGGGCAGGACAGCATCGGCGTGCGCTGCCCCAGCCATCCGGTGGCGCGCGCACTGCTGCGCCAGGCGCAGATGCTGGGCGTGCCGGGGGTGGCCGGCCCCAGTGCCAACCGGTTCGGCCGTGTCAGCCCGACGTGCGCAGCACATGTCGTCGAGGAATTCGGCCCCGGTCTGGCGGTGCTGGACGGCGGGGCCTGCGAGGAGGGGATCGAGTCCACGATCGTCGATTGCACCGGCGCGACGCCACGCCTGCTGCGACCGGGCACGCTGATCCGCCCGGCGCTGGAGGCCGTGCTCGCGCAGGCCGGTCTGGGTCTGGCCGGGCGGGATGCTGCCGCACCGCGGGTCTCGGGCTCGTTGGCCTCGCATTACGCGCCGCGGGCCCCGGTCGCGATCGTGGACGGCGCCGTGCTCCGTGGCCTGCGCGGACGTGAGCCGGGCGCGCCAGGCGCTGCCGTGCCCGATGCGGCCGCAGCCGATGCCGGGGCGGCGGCGGCCACCCGCGTCGGCGTATATTCACGCACCGTGCCGCCGCCGGGCGCGTCATGGCGGCATCGGGCGATGCCGTCGCAGGCCGCGGCGGTCGCGCATGAACTCTTCGCGGTGCTGCGCGACTTCGATGCCCAGGGCGCCGACGCGATCTGGGTCGAGGCGCCACCCGAGACCGTCGAATGGGAAGGTGTGCGCGACCGCCTGCGGCGTGCGGCCACCCGCTGAAAGACCGAGGCGATCCTGCGACCGTACCGACCGAACCTGCCGACGAGCCCCCTGACCGTGTATCTATCTGGATGTGTGCGATGACTGTCCTGCGCCGACTGCCTGTCCTGCCCTCGATCCGGCGCGCCTTCCTGGCGCTGGCCGGTGCGGCGCTGCTGGCCTCCTGCGGCGGGGGCGCTTCTCAGGTCGAGCCCTTCGTGCCGGCCCGCGTCATCGTCTTCGGTGATGAGATGAGTCTGGTGGGGACCGACGCAGATCCCACCAAGAACGGGTTCAAGTACACGGTCAACGCCTTGAAGACCGCGCCCGACACCGGCTTCGACTGCTCGGCCAACCCCGTGTGGACGCAGGTGGTGGCTGGCGGCTACGGCTTCGGCTTTGACAGTTGCCCCGTCGGCACCGGCACGCAGAAGGGGGTGATGCGGGCGCAGGCGGGTGCCACGGCGGCGACCCTGCAGGCGCAGGTCGATGCGCAGGTGGGCGACGCCTCGGCTGTCACCGGCGGCCTGAACGAACGCGATCTGGTCACGGTGATGGTCGGCATCCGTGACGTGAAGGACCTGTTCGCGCAGGGCGGCGATGAAGCCGCCCGCCTGGCCGTCGCCCGTGCCCGCGGGGAGTCGATCGCGGAGGTGGTCAACGGCATCGTCGCGCGCGGGGCGCGGGTTCTCGTGGCCACCGTGCCGGAGATGGGCGCGTCACCGGCCGGGCGGGCTGCGAGCGGCGATCTGCTGGACAGGCTGTCCCGAGAGTTGAACGCCGGTCTGCGCACCCGCATCACGGCCGATGGCCGCAAGTGGGCCGTGGTGGTGACCCACGACTTCGTGAAGGCTGCGGGCGACGCCCCGTCGAGCTTCAACCTGAGCGACGTCACCACTGCGGCCTGCGATGCCGCCAAGGCCGCGCAGCTGCAGGATTGCACGACCGACACCCTGGTCGCCGGGGCCACCGCTGCCGGCTGGCTCTGGGCCGACGACACCTGGTTCGCCCCCGGCGGCCACCGGGAGTTGGGCGCACGCGCCCTGTCGCGGGCCCGCGACAACCCCTTCTGACCGTCGCGGTGTCCCTGTCGTCGCCGCCCGCGGCGCGCTCGCTGCGCCGCGACCTCTCGCTGTCGGCTGTCGTTGCCGGTTTCGTCGCCGTGCTGGTGGGCTTCACCAGTTCGGTGGCCATCGTCTTCGCTGCGGCGCAGGCGCTGGGGGCGACGTCGGCCCAGGTGGTGTCGTGGATCTGGGCGCTCGGCCTGGGGATGGCGGTCACCTCGATCGGGCTGTCGCTGCACTACCGCCAGCCGGTGCTGACCGCCTGGTCCACGCCCGGGGCGGCGCTGCTGGCGGCCACCACCGGCATCGGCCTGGCCGAGGCCACCGGTGCCTTCATCGTCAGCAGCCTGCTCATCGTGATCGTGGGCTGGACCGGCTGGTTCGAGCGCCTGATGGGCCGCATCCCGCAGGCCATCGCGGCGGCGCTGCTGGCGGGTGTGCTGGCGCGCTTCGGGCTGGACGCGGCCGGGGCTGCGGCCACGGCGCCGCTGCTCGTGGTGTCGATGGCGCTGGCCTTCCTGCTGTGCCGGCGTCTGTGGCCGCGTCAGGCGGTGCCGGTGGCGCTGGTGGTCGGCGTGGTCGTGGCATTCGGACAGGGCCGGCTCGACCTGCGGCAGGTGGACCTGCAATGGGCCTCGCCGCTTTGGACGGCGCCCGCCTTCACGCTGCCCGGGCTGCTCGGCGTGGCGCTGCCGCTGTTCGTGGTCACGATGGCGTCGCAGAACCTGCCGGGTGTGGCGGCGCAGCGCGCGGCTGGCTATGACACGCCGGTGTCGCCGCCGCTGGTGGCCACCGGTCTCGTCGGCGTCGTGCTCGCGCCCTTCGGCGGCTATGCCTTCAACCTGGCGGCCATCACGGCGGCCATCTGCATGGGTCGCGAGGCCCACGAGGACCCGGCGCGGCGCTACGTCGCCGCGGTCGCCGCCGGGGCCTTCTATCTGCTGGCCGGCCTGGCCGGTGCGGCGGTGGTCGGCCTGCTGCTGGCCTTCCCGCGCGAACTGGTGCTGGCCGTGGCCGGCCTCGCCCTGCTGGGGACGATAGGCAACGGGCTGGCCGCCGCACTGCAGGACCCGACCCGGCGCGACGCTGCCGCCTTGACCTTTCTCGTCACGCTGTCGGGCCTGAGCCTGGCCGGCATCGGCTCTGCTTTCTGGGGCGTGGTCGCCGGCACGATCGCACTGCTTGTGCAACAGTGGCGGTCCGCAGGAGCGCATTGATGCACATTCTCTTCGTCGCCGACCCGCTCGAGAGCTTTCGGGTCTACAAGGATTCCACCTTCACGATGATGCGCGAGGCCGCGCGCCGTGGCCACCGCCTGCTGGCCTGCGAGCCGCGCGACCTCTCCTGGCGCAGTGGCGGGCCGGTCACGGCGCGGGTGCGAGAGATCACGCTCACCGGCGAGGACGGCGCGGGCGGCGAGGCGGCGCGCTGGTTCGAGACCGTCGCCGAGCATGCCGACTGGCCCGTCCACCGTGCCGGTGCCGTGGTCATGCGCAAGGACCCGCCCTTCGACAGCGAGTACTTCTACGCCACCCACCTGCTGGAGCAGGCCGGCCGCGAGGGCGCGCGCGTCTTCAACCGCCCCGCGGCGCTGCGCGACCACCCGGAGAAGCTGGCCATCATGGCCTTCGCCGAGTGGGCCCCGCCAACGCTGGTCACGCGGCGCGAGGCCGACATCCGCGCCTTCCACGCCGAGCACCGCGACATCATCCTCAAGCCGCTGGACGGCATGGGCGGCATGGGCATCTTCCGCGTCGGTGCCGACGGCATGAACCTGGGCGCCATCATCGAGACGCTCAACCGCGGCGGCGCCCAGACCGTGATGGTGCAACGCTACCTGCCCGAGATCGCGCAGGGCGACAAGCGGGTGCTGCTGATCGGCGGTGAGCCGGTGCCCTACGCGCTGGCCCGCATCCCGCAGGGCGGCGAGGTGCGCGGCAATCTGGCCGCCGGTGGGCGTGGCGTGGCGCAGCCGCTGTCGGCGGCCGACCGCGCGATCGCGCAGGCGCTCGGCCCGGTGCTGGCCGCGCGCGGCCTGCTGCTGGTGGGCCTGGACGTCATCGGTGACCGTCTCACCGAGGTCAACGTCACGAGCCCGACCTGTTTCCGCGAGATCATGGACCAGACCGGCTTCGACGTCGCGGCGATGTTCGTCGACGCGCTGGAGAGGGCCCTGACATGAGCGGGCCCGTCCTGGGGCGTGTGGTCAGGTCCCGCTGATGGCCCTGCTCAGCCTGACCGCCGCCCACCTGGCCTACGGCCATGTGCCGCTGCTCGACGGCGCGGACTTCTCCCTCGAGCCGGGCGAGCGCATCGCCCTGATCGGGCGCAACGGCACCGGCAAGTCTTCGCTGCTGAAGGTGCTGGCCGGCGTGGAGCGGCTGGACGACGGGCTGCTGCAGACGCAGGGCGGGCTGCGGCGCGTGCTGGTGGCGCAGGAGCCGGCGTTCGCCCCCGGCGTCAGCGTCTTCGACGCGGTGGCGGAGGCCGTGGCGCAGGCACGCGCGCTGCGCGCGCGCTTCGAGGCCCACGCCGACGGCGAGGACCTGGACGCGCTGCAGACCCGGATCGAGGCCCTGGACGGCTGGACCTGGGAGCAGCGCGTGGACGAGGCGCTGCAGCGCCTGGGGCTGGCCGGCGGGCATTCGGTGGACGCGCTCTCGGGCGGCCAGCGCAAGCGCGTGGCGCTGGCGCAGGCCCTGGTGGCGCGGCCCGACGTGCTGCTGCTCGACGAGCCCACGAACCACCTCGACATCGACGCCATCGAGTGGCTGCAGGACCTGTTGCTGCAGTGGCGCAGGGCGGGGGGTGGCAGCCCCGGCGGCCTGGTGCTGGTGTCGCACGACCGCGCCTTCATCGACGCCGTGGCCACGCGCATCGTCGAGCTCGACCGGGGCGTGCTGCGCAGCTACCCCGGTGCCTTCACGGCCTTCGAAGCGGCCAAGGCGCGCGAGCTCGAGGCCGAGGCGCTGGCGAACGCGCGCGCCGACAAGTTGCTGGCACAGGAAGAGGTCTGGGTGCGCAAGGGCGTCGAGGCCCGGCGCACGCGCAGCGTGGGCCGCGTCGCCCGGCTGCAGGCCCTGCGCGCGCAGCGCGCGGCGCGGCGTGAGCAGCTCGGGCAGGTGCGCCTGGAGCTCGACGCCGGGCTGCCGCCGGGCAAGATCGTCGCCGAGCTGCAGGACATGGGCATGCGCTACGGCGACAAGGTGTTGATCGACCGCTTCAGCGCCACCGTGCTGCGCGGCGACAAGGTGGGCCTGATCGGTCCCAACGGCAGCGGCAAGACCACGCTGCTCAAGCTCATCCTCGGCGAGCTCGAGCCCACGTCCGGTCGGGTGCGGCGCGGCACCCGGCTGCAGGTGGCCTACTTCGACCAGATGCGCGCCGGCCTGGACCTGGACGCGACCCTGGCCGACACCATCAGCCCAGGCAGCGAGTGGGTGGAGTTCGCCGGCCAGCGCAAGCACGTGATGAGCTACCTCGGCGACTTCCTGTTCGCGCCGCAGCGCGCGAACTCGCCGGTGCGCACCTTGTCGGGTGGCGAGCGCAACCGCCTGCTGCTGGCGCGGTTGTTCGCGCTGCCGGCCAACGTGCTGGTGCTGGACGAGCCGACGAACGACCTGGACATCGACACGCTGGACCTGCTGGAGGAACTGCTGCAGGGCTATGCCGGCACCGTCTTCCTGGTCAGTCACGACCGCCGTTTCCTGGACAACGTCGTGACGAGCACCATCGCCTGGGAGGGCGATCCGGCCTACGGCGGCCGGCCCGGGCTGTGGCGCGAGTACGAGGGCGGCTACGAGGACTGGCGGCGGCAGCGCGAGCGCGCGCGCGTGGTGTCGTCGCCGCCGTCCGCACCGGCGGCGCCGTCAGCGGGCCGGGCCGCACCGGCTGCCGGGTCTGCCACGTCGGGATCTGGTGCCGCGGCCGGGAGCCCGGTCGACGGCCCCTCAGGTGCTGCTGGACCCGCCCGGGGCGCAGCGCCCGGCTCGGCGAGCGGCACCAGCAGTGCCGCGTCGCGCAAGCTCAGCTACAAGGAGCAGCGCGAACTCGAGGCCCTGCCGGCGCGCATCGAGGCGCTGGAGGTCGAGCAGAAGGCCATCGATGCAGAGCTTGCAGACGGTGGCGTGTACGCACGCGATCCACGGCGCGGCGCCGACCTCGCCGCCCGCCACGCGCAGATCGAGGACGAGCTCATGGCCGCGCTCGAGCGCTGGGAGGCGCTCGGCGCGCGGTGAGCGGTGAGCGCGGGCCGGGGCCGTCAGGCGCGTGCGCCCTGCGGCGGCTGTGCCGCCTTCAAGGCCCGAGCAGGTCTGGCGTCCCGCCCGTGGGCTCCACCGGCGCGGCGTCGAACACCTCCACCGGTGCCAGCCCCACCACGGCCGCGGCCTCCGCCGGGCTGCCGTGCAGCCAGGCGGCCTCGTCCTGCGCGCGCAGCACGACGACCGAGCGCTTGTCCTGGCGGTCGGGCGGCAGCGACGGGTCGGGCTTGTGCATGCGATTCATCAGCGGGTGGGCGTCGGCGTTCAGCGTCAGCATCGTGTAGCTCTCGACCACCTCGCCGGTGCCCGGGTCGACCCAGGTGTTCCAAAGTCCGGCCAGGGCCCAGGCCTGCCCGTCGGCACGGCGGAAGCGCCACCACACGTTGCGGCCCGTCTCCCAGCAGGGCTCGTCGAACCAGACGGCCGGGATGATGCAGCGCTGGCCGCGGGCCCAGGGCTGGCGATAGCTGGCCTTGGCGGCCAATTCCTCGAAGCGCGCGTTGTTGGTCGAGTAGGGCAGCCGCGCCGATTTCGCGAACCATGGCACCAGGCCCCACTGCCCGACCACGACCTCGACCCCGGGCGCTTCCACCGGCCCGGTGCCGTTGTCGTCGCGTGACCGCCGCACCCGGACGAAGGGCCCGGGCGCACGCGGGAACACCGGGCCCGCCGGAAAGCGCACCACCGCCTGCCGCGGTGCCCAGCGCTGCGCGATGTCTTGCGGTCGGGGCGGGGCGTATCGATTGCACATGGGGCGATGTTGCCACCGGTGCACCGTCGTTACAGTACCTCTTGCCCGAGAGGAGCTGACCATGAGCCCGACACCCCCGCGCATCCCCTTCGTTCCTGCCGACATCGCCGAGCCGGCCGAGGTCGTGGCGGCGATCCGTGCGCGGCGCGGCGGCGAACTGCTGACGCTGGACCGGATGCTGCTGCACAGCCCGGCGCTGGCGGCGGGCTGGAACACCTTCCTCGGCGCGGTGCGCGAGTCGCTGGTGGTCGATCGTCGGCTGCGCGAGCTGGCGATGTGCACCGTGGCCGTGCTCAACGGCGCGGAATACGAATACACCCAGCACGCGCCGCTGTACATCGCCGCCGGGGCGAGCGCGGCTCAGGCGCGCGCGCTGCGCGACCCCGACGCGGCGCGTGCCGACACCGCGCTGTTCGACGAGCGCGAGCGCGCGGCGATCGCGCTGGTGATCGAGATGACACGCCACGTGGCGGTGGCAGACGAGACCTTCGCTGCGGTACGCCGGCATCTGGGCGAGCGCGAGACGGTCGAGCTGATCGCGGTCACGGCGGCGTACAACATGGTGTCGCGCTTCCTCGTGGCCACGGGCATCCACCCCGAGTGATGGGTCGGCGGGGTGATGGAAAGTTCAAATGCTTTCTGCAACCCCCCCCCAACAGCCCCCCTGCTGAACCCGACGCCACCTCCCGACCCGAGGCCTGGCCCATCCATCCACCGCCCAAGAAGGCGCTTCATGATTCGGACTGACACGTCGCGGGTTGGTTCGCACGGTCGTGCGGCGCCCGTCCTGGGGCTTTGGCATGCGTACGAGGGTGGCGACGAGGACTGGCGGTGACGGCGGGAGCGAACGCGGGTGGTGCAGGGTGCGCGGTGAGGGATGGCGGGGATGTCTGCCCGTCGGTCCGGCCCCGTCGCCCCTGTAGGCGCCTTGTATTGCGCCGAACCGTTTTCAGCCGTCTCGTGTCGGTGTCCCAGGTGCCGGCGTGCGACCCCACAGCGTGG
>Ga0169931_10001299_pt1 | contig 41247 bp, 34 predicted proteins | sample Kivu_15m_20L_FD_129675 | JGI IMG/M metagenome (GOLD analysis project Ga0169931, IMG submission 129675) | Freshwater microbial communities from Lake Kivu, Western Province, Rwanda to study Microbial Dark Matter (Phase II) - Kivu_15m_20L... | ecosystem: Environmental > Aquatic > Freshwater > Lake... | reverse complement strand
TTATGCCTCAGGATATGCAACTACTTCAAGACAGCCAGGAGATTTTCAATCCGGCTATGTAATCTGGTATAATTCCCATACAAATAGACAGGGCTGTACTCTCGTAGTGCAGCCTTTTTTTATCTGCCTCTGGGTCCCAATTCAATGAGTTCCATTTGGGATATTTTTCCCATTTGGATATCGAATCTGACGATAGTTTTGACTTTATGCCAGCCTTCTATTCCACAAGCACCCGGATTAATATGTAATAATTGATTTTTAGTATCCGGGATAATTTTTACGATATGGGAATGGCCACTAATAAAAAGTTTGGGCTGCAGTTCCTGAATTAAACTTTTTGCTTTGGGACTATATTTGCCCGGATATCCACCAATATGAATCATGAGTACAGATAATCCTTCGATTTCAAAGTATACATATTCAGGAAGGATGGTTCTAAGTTCATGCCCATCAATATTTCCCCAAACGGCTCTGATTTTTTTGAAGGCTTCCAATTCTGAAAAAATTGACTTTTTCCCTATGTCACCAGCATGCCAGATTTCCTCACAGTCTGAAAGATAATGGTAAATTTGTGGGTCCAAATAGCTATGTGTATCAGAAATAAGGCCAATCTTCATGGACTAAGAGGGATCTTTTGTATTTCTTTTTTCAATCCAACCCATGATTAGTCCAAGCATCATAAGAATTGATCCAACCCATACCCAGAGGATACCAGGGAAAACCAGGGCCTGCACAACTACATATTTTCCTTCACTGGCCTCATCTTTGATTTCAAAGAGCATTTTTTTCTCCTCGGCTAATATTTGAGGAAGTCGGATGCTCATGTTCAATTCAGGCAACTCAAATGCTATGTTGTTAACCTGTGAATTACGTATGTAAAAAAATGGTTTTGCTATCCAAAAGGTATCAGTATCTGGTTTTCTAATTTCCAGAATGGCAGTTACCGGAATGTCGCCTTCTTCGTAAACATATCCGATATTTTGTGGAATTTCATTATCAATTCTCTTGAAAATGACATAATATTTTTTTGTAAAAATAGTGTCACCTTGTGCCATTTTGTAGGGGGTCCAACTGACTTCTTTCTTTTTGTCAGGCTCGTCAAAAGCCCAATGTGGGACAGCCATGGTAAATATATCTCTGCCAAAATAATGTTTTGTATTGGGGTTGGCTGCTCTAAACTTGAATTTACCTTCGGGTAAAGAATCTCTGATTACATTTGGAGTAGTTGTAAAGGAATCAACCAGGCGACCTTCTTTGTCTCTTTTAGTGAAAATAAGTTCAAAAAACTGCATGTTTCCAGAAGGCCAATCTCGGGTATATTGAACACTATACCCTTCGCCAATAGGAATTTTATCTCCAAATGCAACCAATACATTCTTATTCGATTGTGGGTTGATGTCATTAACTTCAATGCTGTTAAACCCTGTTGATATGGGTCTTTTCAACAAACCGGAAAATAAGACACCAATCATTAAAATGCCAAATCCAATATGGGCTACAGGTCCTGCTGCCACTTTAATTTTACCTTTAAGTACAGCGATTATATAACTTAGGTTTGTGATCAGTGTAAAAATAGAGCAAAACATGAGCAAGGCATGGGGCCAGATTCCCAGTTCGGAAAAATATAATACCAGGGCAGTAAAAAGCAATGAAGCTAGAAAGCCGAATCCGAGATATTTGAGGAGAAAACTTTTGTAAGAAGAACTGATTTCAGTAGCCTTGTATCTCAGGAAAATGGAAAAGGCAGAGAGAAAAGCCATTAAAATGGCAATCCAGATTTGAAATTTATTATGATGTTCCACTTCATCTTCAGGTGGAGCAATATCTTTTACATCTCCCATGCCTAAGATGCCGGAAATTCCATCCGCTATTTTATTCCAGACAGGAATCGAGGTTGTAAAACTTATCAATAAGGAGGAAAAGAGAAGAACCAAGGCTCCTACGAACATCCAAAATTCTCTTGAGTAAACAGTTTCTTCCTTTGTTTTTTGAGGTATACCCTTCATACGCAGAAAGTATAAAGTCATAGGCCAAAGAATCAGAATCAGGAGAAAAAATACCAATTGCCACTCCATTCCCATTTCAGTGAAGGCATGTACCGAGGTTTCACCTAAAATACCACTTCTAGTTAGAAAAGTTGAGTAAACTATTAAAATGAAGGACCAAAGAAAAAATTGATAGGTACTTTTAATGGAATAACCTGTATTTTTTGATACGAGGGCGGTATGAATTCCTGCCACCATAAACAACCAGGGAACAAGAGAGGCATTTTCAACAGGATCCCAAGCCCAATATCCTCCAAAACTTAAAGCTTCGTATGCCCAGGCACCACCCATTAAAATACCAATTCCTAAAATTCCCGCTGAGAAAAGCGCCCAATTGAGAGCAGGTTTAATCCAATCGGTATGATTTTTTTTCCATAATCCAGCAATGGCAAAGGCAAAAGGAGTAAGCGTGGAAGCAAATCCTAAAAATAAAGTGGGCGGATGGATGGTCATCCAGTAATTTTGAAGGAGAGGATTTAATCCGGTACCTTTAATCTGAGATAAATAATCAGGCATCGAGAAAATTGGAGCCTCATGCACATTTCTTAAGAGGGCAAATGGATTGGATCCAATTCTGGCATCATTTTCTCCTATGTAAAAACCGAGCAACATGGAGCAAAGTAAGGCTTGCACCAATGCGTATGAAAACATAACAGGTCCTTCCCATTGTTTACTACTGCGCATGACGATCAATCCTAAAATGATATTCCAAAAAATCCAAAGCAGAAAACTTCCTTCCTGACCTTCCCAAAAAGCTGAAAAAATATATTGAAATGGTAAACTATCAGACGTATGACCCCAAACGTACTCGTATTCATAATACCTCTGGATCATAACATAAAATAAAATACCAATTACGGTAAAAGCAGAAAGACCATGTAAAATAAAGGATGATCTACCTAATACATGCCAAGATTTTACATTGCTTTTTGTGTAAAATGCATAGGAAAGGGCAGATAAAAGCGCTGCAACAAAAGCCAAAATGACGGAAAGATGACCAATAAAACCTGGCCAAAGGTGTTCTCCAGTGTAATTCATTTCTTAAGGATAATATTCTACTTGAGTGCCATTTTTTGAATTTTGAATCGCCTGATCCTGATACTTTGACGGACACTTTAATTGCATGCTGCTGGCAATAAATGCACCTTTCTCAAAACTACCTTTAATCAGAATCTGTTCCGATCTCTCGAAATCTTGTGGTTTTTCGGAAAGGCTCACTACTTTTTTTTCAAGTCCTTTTTCATCTTTCATGACAAAACTAAACTTGTTGGCATCAGTGGTGGGATCATATTCTGTAGTTCCTGGCACCAACTGACCTATTACGGTATGCGTTCTGTCCGGAGAAGAAAGCGCTGTTTCAAAATCAGAGTAGGTGTTAAAGTCGCCCAACATGGTAATTAAAATGCCAATGGCTGCAGCGATTAAAATCAGAAATAGAATAGATGTTTTTTTCATAAAGCAGGGATTAAAACTCTTAACAAAGGTACAACATTTGTTGTTTAATTGCAGTGAAACTTAGATACTATATTTGTTGGCTCAACCTATTTAATTCCGTACATTTAAATCGAAAGAGCTGAACCATACTGCCTTGAAATATGTAATTTTGATTTCAAACATCTAATGAAAAGTATACAATTTTCGGGATTTCTATTTTTTATTTTACTCTGCAATTCCATTTTTGGACAGGTGCAGGTACAGGCTGTGGGCGGAAATGGGGCTGATGAAGTAAGTAAAATACTGGCATTGCCCCAAGGTATTTTGGTAGCGGGAATTTATCAAAATCAAATGAATTGGGAACAAAATCTGATTGTTTCCAATGGAAATGCTGATGTGTTTTTAGCTTGGCTGGATACGAGTGAGCAACTCCAGGATATTATGTCTTTGGGAAATTTATCAAATAATACAATTCATGCCCTGGATGTAGATAGTTTGGGAAACATATATCTGGCCATGAGTTTCATCGGAAATATTCAGATAGATAGTTTTAATTTTCAATCCAATACGAATACTGTATTATTAATCAAGATAGACCCCCTTCATTCCATTCAATGGGTGAAGGCATTTGACGTAGGGGGTGTATTTCAGATTACTGACCTCAAGATTGATTTTAACAATCAGTTTATGTGGTTGTCTGGCTATTACAATCAAAATTTTAGTTTTCAAGGTCAGAGTTTTGCCACTGCTGCACAGTATGCCCCCTTTGTAATGAAAATGAAGTGCATGAATGGCGAACTAAGCTGGATGCAAGAGGCTAATAAGGCTAAATATGCCAAGTCTACTGCCATACAACCTTTAGATGATGGAAGTGGAATCGTATCAGGTATATTCATCGACAGCCTTCAGGTGGATGATAGCCTTTTTTATCAGAGTTTTATACATACTGAAATTTTTTTGGCCAAACTTGATTCTGCAGGCAACTGGATTCAAGTGAAACATTGGGGGGGTGTGTATGACGACGAACCAAGACAATTGAAAATTTCACCCAACAAAAGAGAACTTTGGCTTGCCGGTGAATTTGTTGGCATTCTTCAGGTAGATAGTTTTCAACTGATCACAGAGAGAAGGTTTTATGATATTTTTTGGATCAAACTAAATACTGATTTAGAGGTTCTGCAAGCAGGTCAGTCGAATACAAAGGCCAATGCCTATACCAAAACAATTTTTGTAGATTCACAAAAAGTTCTGATTGGAGGGTATTTTCAGGATTCTTTGGAAGCGGCAGGAGTCACACATTACAGCTTTGGTGCACTTGATTTTTTCTATTTTGAAATCAATGCCCAAAATGCCCAATTATTGAGAGCTAAAACCTCGGGTGGCGGGCGCAACGATATTTTGAATTCACTCCTAAGGAAGGAGGATAAACTTTGCTCTGCAGGATATTTTCAAGATCAATTGAATTTAAGTGGACAAATAATAAATGCCCAGGGTTTTTCAGATGGTTGGCTGCGCTGTGAAACTTGGAATGGAGCTTTAAGTGTAATGATTCAGAACACAGAGAGTTATCCTTTCAGTCTTTATCCCAACCCAACCCGAGAGATGCTTTTTATAAACGCAGATGAAGAGGGTATCTGGTATCTGTATGATTTACAAGGACGGTTTGTTCTGAGTGGTAAAGAAAAACAAATTGATTTGAGTTCTGTAAAATCTGGATTTTACCTGCTACAATGGATTTCAAAACAGCAAATGAAATCTGTTAAAATTATGAAATGGGATTAGCCAATAATTTTTCTTGGGAATTCTTTATAAACAACTACCGGTTTGCCATTCTGCATTTCATTACGAACCACGTCAAATAGTTCACGAATTCTGATTTTATGCTGTTTAATCACTTTGAATTTCTTTCTGATGACCACGGCAAAATGAGGTTTTAAAAAGCCTATGTCATAGTTTCCACCAGAGATGTAAGCAATTTCTCCTCTAATGAAAGGTTTTCCTTTAAATTCTTCTGTAGATTTAAATTTGGCAAGCCTTCCAATAACCAAAACCAAATCCTCTTCAACATTTTTCCCGTCGGGCCCGATGACATCAGAATCGGAATTTTTGGTTTTAAAAGGGTATTCATCCATGATTAAGAAAGGTTGAATCATCATATAACTCTTTCCTTTCATATAGATATAGTCTCTTTTTATTTGTTCTTCCAGCTCTTTTTTTGAATGTCTGTTTACAATGCGGTGGTCTTCTTCGCTGTTTTTGGTAATATCAAGTCTGGCCAATCTTTTTTCAAGACGCATTTCTTGAAATCGGTGAATGGAAGGAGCTGTAGTTATTTTGGGTTGATACAAGGTAGATTCCTCGCTGTCTCTTGGATCGTCCTCCTCCTCATCCTCTTCGTCAATTTCCCAAATAAAATCATCCTCATCTATCAATTCATCATCTTTATTAATCATATCTTTGAAGTTTTAACTGGATTAAATATAATTGAAATGTCTGAAATCTCAAAGCAGCTTGATTCATTAATCAATTCAATATCTCTACTGTCTAATGCTTCCGAGGCGAAACAAATGGCAGACTATATGAAAAATAATTTTGAATTTTGGGGTGTAAAAAAACCAGAAAGAGCAGATTTATTTGTCAAGTGGAAAGTAGATTGGAAAAAATGGAGCCTACCAGAAATAGAGGAGGCGATCAAAATATTATGGTCAATTCCACAAAGGGAAGCTCAATACATCGCAATGGATATCCTAAAATTTCACGTTAAGAATGCACCTGAATCCTGGATAGACCTATCTGAATATCTGGTGAAAACAAAGTCTTGGTGGGATACCGTTGATCTTTTAGCCTCCAATTTGGTTGGACCCCTTTTTTTAAAGTTTCCGGATCATCGGCAAACAACTGCCGTAAAATGGATTCACTCTGATCATATGTGGTTAAGGAGAACTGCTATTTTGTATCAGTTGAAATATAGGGAAAAGACGGATGTAAAACAATTGGAATTTTTTATTCTGCAAACGGCACATGAAAAAGAATTTTTTATAAAAAAAGCTCAGGGTTGGGCACTTCGGACCCTGGGCAGTCAGCAAAGTGAATGGGTGATTCAGTTTGTAGAACAAAACAAAAAGAAATTGAGTAACCTATGTATGAGAGAAGCATTAAAACATTTAGAATAAATGTATTTTTGGGGAATTTCTGATATGTGCATGAAATTTACTACCTTTGCAAATCGAAAAGTAGATTTTTATTTTAAGTTTAATTAGTTGTTAATCAGTATTGTATGTTAAGTGTTTCGAATTTATCCATGCGTTTTGGCAAACGTATTTTATTTGATGAGGTGAACGTGGTTTTTTCAACAGGTAATTGTTACGGAATTATAGGTGCCAATGGAGCAGGAAAATCAACTTTTCTCAAAATTATCTCTGGAGAAATAGACCCAACTACTGGTCAGGTTTCACTTGAACCTAGCACCAGGATGTCTGTTTTGAAACAAGACCATTTTGCTTTTGATAATATCAAAGCGATAGATACAGTGATGATGGGTCACAAAAAATTGTATGATGTTAAGTCGGAATTGGATGTTATTTATCTCAAGGAAGATTTTAGCGATGAAGATGGTATCAGAGCAGGGGAATTAAGCGCAGAGTTTGATGAAATGGGTGGATGGAATGCAGAGAGTGATGCAGCAGAGCTTTTGAGTAATCTGGGAGTAGACGAGGAGCTTCATCACAAATTGATGAAAGAATTGAATACAAATGAAAAAGTTCGTGTCTTGCTCGCCCAGGCGCTTTATGGAAATCCAGACGTTTTGGTTTTAGATGAGCCCACCAATGATTTGGATGCGGAATCTATCATGTGGCTGGAAAATTTTCTGGCAGACTTTAAAAATACTGTGATTGTAGTTTCTCACGACAGACACTTCCTTGATGCCGTTTGTACGCACATAGCAGATGTGGACAGAACGAAAATTTCTCTTTTCACAGGTAACTATACATTCTGGTATGAATCTAGTCAATTGGCTTCTCGTCAGATGGCTGATAAAACCAAGAAAATGGAGCAGAAGAAAAAGGAATTGATGGACTTTATCCAAAGGTTCTCCGCCAATGCTTCGAAAGCCAAACAAGCCACGAGCCGGAAAAAAGCTCTGGAAAAATTAAATGTGGATGAAATTCAACCCTCCACCAGAAAATATCCAGGAATTATTTTCAAACAATGCCGTGAGGTGGGTGACCAAATCCTCTCCGTCAGAGATCTATCCTTTCAACTGGCAGGTGAAAAATTATTTGATAAGGTAAGTTTTACAGTAGAAAAAGGCCAGAAAATTGCTTTTCTATCCAAAAATAGTTTGGCTCTTACCAAGTTTTTTGAATGTTTGGTTGCAGAAAATGGATTAAAGGCTGATAAAGGTAGCGTCGATTGGGGTGTTACGGTAAAACATAGTTATCTGCCCAATGAAAATGCAAATTATTTTAATTCCGGAATCAATCTGGTAGATTGGCTCAGACAATACTCTGCTGAAAAAGATGAAACCTTTATCCGTGGATTTTTAGGACGAATGCTATTTTCAGGGGAAGAAACACAAAAGTCCTGTAATGTTCTCTCGGGGGGTGAAAAAGTAAGATGTCTTCTTTCCAAGTTGATGTTGGAGGAAGGGAATGTTATGGTCTTGGATGAGCCTACCTCACACCTTGACCTGGAGTCTATTACAAAGTTGAATGAGTCCTTAAGTGAATTTCCTGGTAATTTAATCTTTACCTCCTCAGATCATCAGTTTGTACAGACTGTAGCCAACAGAATTATTGAAATCACCCCAATGGGTACCATAGATAAATTGATGTCTTACGATGAATACCTCACAGATCCTGAGGTGAAGGAATTGCGCATCAAAATGTATCCAGCTGAATCTTAATAACTATTAAACTAAACAACATGAAAAAAACAATTCTCTTTTCTTTTCTTTTAGTGCTCGGCTTAGGTTGGGGCGAGGATTTACAAGCTCAAAAATCGAAGAAAAACACAAAGGCCACTAATACCGCCAAGGTTGATTCTCTCGGATTGAGCTTTAGCTATGGCATGTTATTGGGAATGAACTTGAAGATGCAAGGAATTAGTGCCGATTCAATTAGTGACTCAGACTTGATAGCAGGAATGAGAGAGGCTTTGAAAGGTACAGATACTGATGCTAAAATGGAAAGAGCTCAGGAAATTTTTGGACAAAAAATGCAGGATGCACAAAAAAGACAAGAGGAAGCCAGTTTGAAAAATGAAAAGGTTTGGTTTGATGAGAATGCCAAAAAAAATAAAAATGTACAAACCCTTGCCAGCGGAATACAATATGAAATTCTCAAAAATGGAGAAGGCGACAAGCCTAGTCCAACTAGCAAGGTTACTACACATTATCATGGTACCCTGATCGACGGTAAAGTATTTGATAGTTCAGTTGACAGAGGTCAGCCTGCCAGTTTTCCAGTAAATGGAGTCATTAAAGGTTGGCAGGAAATATTGGTTATGATGCCTTTAGGTTCCAAATGGAAGGTATATATTCCTTCATCACTAGCCTATGGAAGCAGACCTGTGGGCTCCATTCCACCTAATTCCATATTGATTTTTGAAATCGAATTACTTAAAATTGAATCTTAATATCTTATGAAAAAAATTACTTTTTTATTTAGCTCACTTTTGTGTATCGCTTTATTTGTTTCTTGTTCCAACTCAAATGCGAGTGAAGGTGAAAAATCTGTTTTGGATACACCCAATAGTAAAGCTGAGAATGCTCCTGCTGGTAATTTCAATTATGCCCTGGGACTTTTAGTGGGTCAGAATATAGCTGCAAATTTAGGGTTGAAACTAACAGATTTTAATTTAGAGGAAATGACCTCAGCCTTGGTTAGCGTTTTGGAAGGAAAGATTTCTCCTAAAGAATTACAAACTATATCCATGCAGTTTAATACTGAAGCGCAAACTTTGGTACAAAATACCAAAAATGGATCTAAATCTCCGGTAAAATTGAACCCTAAGTTTAGCTATAATTGTGGTGTTACCTATGGGAAGGGATTGAGTGCCAATGGTTTGACAGTTTCTGATTTCAATGCGGCAGATTTTACCAAAGGATTTAAACATGGATTTGGAGACGGTGCTCCAGAAATGGATGCTCAAACAGCTCAAGGTATAGTTCAGGCTGAGTCACAAAAGTTTATGTCTAAAATTGGAGAAAAAAATACAGCTGCAGGAAAGGCATTCATGGCAGAGAATCTGAAAAAGAATCCTGCTATCAAAACAACAGCCTCTGGTATACAATATGAAATTCTGAAGCCAGGTCTTCCCAATGGTCCTAAACCAACAATTAATGACGAGGTTACTACGCATTATCATGGAACCAATATCGATGGATCTGTTTTTGACAGCTCTGTTGACAGAAAAGAACCTGCAAGCTTTCCTCTTAATGGTGTAATCAAAGGATGGCAAGAAATTCTTCAAATGATGCCAAAAGGAGCCAAGTGGAGAGTCACTATACCTTCTGAATTAGCTTATGGTCCTCAAGGATCTCCGGGTGGTATCGCTCCTAATGCCACTTTAGTTTTTGAAATAGAATTGTTGAAAATTAATGGTAAATAATCTAAAGGATTGGATCGCAAAAGAGCAAAAGTATCTAAAAATAGCTGCTGTAGCTATTCTTTTGGGATCATTGAGTTTTGTTTTTAGCGCCTATATGAATGCTTCAAGGGAAGAAGCAGTAGAAAAGAAAGCAAAAATCAATGAAAAGTCAATTGCTTATGCTTTTGGGATGATGATAGGAACAGATCTCAGAACCAAAGGTTTTACTGCGAAGGAGTTGAACTTGGATGACATGATGGCTGGTATCAGAGCTGGTTTGGGTATTGATTCTCCTGCCTTGGATGTCTCTGCAGCGCGATTTATGGTTGAGCAAGGCTTTCAAGAGCAACAACAGAAATTGATCGAAAAAAACAAGCAGGGTGGTATCCTTTTTTTACAGGAGAATGCAAAAAAGAAATCTGTGATCCAAACTTCTTCCGGGCTTCAGTATGAAATTTTGAAATCAAGCACCGGGGCTAAACCCAATGTAAATAGTAAGGTGACTGTACATTATCATGGAACGCTACTCTCTGGACTTGTATTTGACAGCTCAGTTGAAAGGGGTGAGCCTGCTAGTTTTCCTCTTGCCGCTTTGATTAAAGGTTGGCAGGAAGGAATCCAGCTGATGAATGCAGGATCAAGGTTTAAATTTTATATTCCTTCAGAATTGGCTTATGGTGATAAGCCAGCAGGAAAAATACCCCCTTATTCTGTAATTGTCTTTGAAGTAGAGTTATTGTCTATAGAAAACTAAAATATAAATTATCAATGAAAGAGTTAAGTTATCAAATCGGTCTTTTGGTGGGTAGTAATTTGGCCAATCAAGTACAGGCTGAAGATATGGATATGCTATCCATAGCAAGAGGAATAGAAGACGCTTTAAAAGGAAATGCAGATGATGAAGCCATGTTAACTGCTTCTCAGCAGGTACAATCCTATATGCAAGATGTCATGACTTCAAGAGCGCAGGATTCAATGGAGGAAGAAAAAGCCTTTATGGAATACAATAGCAGGAGGTCTGAAGTCACAACAACCTCATCAGGATTACAATATGAAATTTTAAAAGCAGGAGAGGGAAAAATTCCTTCGGCCAGAAATACGGTAGTAGCCCATTATGAGGGTAAACTCTTAGACGGGACTATTTTTGATAGTTCATATCAAAGAGGTCAGGCGGCGACCTTTCCTGTAAGTAATCTGATTGCAGGATGGCAGGAAGCATTACAGCTTATGCCAACTGGATCAAAGTGGAGACTTTTTATCCCACATCAATTGGCTTATGGGGAAAGGGGAGCAGGTGCAGATATTCCTCCTTTTGCCACTTTGATATTTGATTTGGAACTAATTTCCATAGCGGGTTAACAAATATAAAAGAGCGCTTCTTAAGCGCTCTTTTTCTTTTTATCTTTTCTAATCTTCTTGATCATCTCATCAATGGATAGGCTATAATAAGTTTCCTTTATTGTGAATTTAATCAATTAAAGAAAGTTGAATTCTTTTTCTTTCCAGATCAATTTCAACAACTGTAACTTCCAGCTTTTGACCTAATTTAAAAAATTGCGCGGGATCCTGAATGAATTTATGACTCATTTTAGATTTGTGGAGCAATCCATTTTCTTTGATTCCAATATCCATAAAAGCACCAAAGGCAGTAATATTGGTTATGATGCCAGGTATTTTCATGCCTGTTTTCAAGCTTTCTATAGATGTTAATGGAGCAAATTCAAAGGTTTGGATTTCAGCTCTGGGATCTCGACCTGGTTTTTCTAATTCTTTCATAATATCTTCTAAAGTGGGGATGCCCATTTCTTTGGTGACATATTTTGAAAGTTGAATACTTTTTCTCAGTTCTGACGATTGTATCAGCGCTGCAACAGAACAGTTTAAATCCAAGGCCATTTTTTCAACAATCTGATATGCCTCAGGATGTACAGCGGTATTGTCCAGAGGATATATCCCCCCATCTATACGTAAAAATCCGGCGGCCTGTTCAAAAGCTTTTTCCCCTAGTCTGGGAACTTGCAGTAATTCTTTTCTACTTTTAAAATTGCCTTTATTTTTTCTAAATTGAATAATTTGTTGTGCCAGAGATGGACCTAATCCAGAGACATAAGTGAGCAGAGACTCGCTCGCCGTATTTAGATTTACCCCTACTGCATTAACACAACTTACTACTACGGCATCTAATTTTTGATGTAGTTTTTTTTGATCCACATCGTGCTGGTATTGACCAACGCCTATGGATTTTGGATCAATTTTTACGAGCTCAGCGAGGGGATCTGCCAGTCGTCTTCCAATTGAAACGGCACCTCTTACTGTAATATCCTCGTTTGGGAATTCTTTCCTGGCTATGTCAGAAGCAGAATAGATTGAAGCTCCACTTTCATTAACAAGAAAAATTAGGGGTGAAACAGTTGAGAAATTTATAGATCTGGCCCACAGTTCAGTTTCTCTGCCAGCTGTTCCATTTCCAATTGCAATGGCCTCGATTTGAAATTGATGAACCAATTGAATCAATTTTTCTTTAGCCTCAGCAGACTTCATTTGTGGTGGGTGGGGATAGATAACATCTTTGTATAGTAAGTCTCCATTAGCTGAAAGGCAAACCAATTTACAGCCTGTGGCAAAACCGGGGTCTAAGGCCAAAATTCTCTTAGTACCAAGAGGAGCTGCCAAAAGCAATTGCCTGACATTCTCAGAAAAAATCTCTATAGAATATAAATCTGCCTTTTCTTTATGTGATTGCAGTGTTTCAGTAGAAATGGATGGTCTGATTAACCTTTTATATGCATCTGAAATTGCATCCATCATTTGGTCGTGACAATCGTCTGTCGCGTAGGGTTTGATAAAATAGGAATCAAGCTGCTGTAAAACGGGTTCTTCTTCTGGTGCAATTCTGACATGTAAAAATCCTTCTTGTTCAGCCCTCAGTAAAGCAAGAAGTTGATGGGGTTGTACTCTGTTGAGTGGTTTTTCAAATTCAAAATAATCTTTATAATTGGCGGCATTTTTATCTTTTATTTTGTCCTTTACTACTTGCGCTGTGATTATGGCTTTCTTCTGAAAATGATCTCTCACAATCAATCTTGCTTTTTCATGCTCGTTAATTCTCTCCGCTATGATGTCTCTTGCTCCTTGTAACGCATCTTCAATGTCAGTCACATCCTCTCTCAAAAAAGATTGGGCATGCTTATGTATCTGATTCGTCTTCTGACCCCATATCATATCTGCCAAGGGCTCAAGTCCTTTCTCCTTGGCTTTGCTGGCTTTTGTCAGTCTTTTTTTCTTGTAGGGAAGATAGATGTCTTCAAGTAGGTGTAAGTCGAAAGTGTTTTTTATTTTTTGTGACAAGGATTCATCGAGTTTTCCCTGTTCTGCTATGGTCTCCAGTATAAATTCCTGTCTTTTTAGAATTTCAAGTTCTTTTTCCCAAAGTTCCTTTATTTTTAAGATTTGCACCTCATCTAAACCACCTGTTTTTTCCTTGCGGTATCTTGCAATAAAAGGAACCGTAGCTCCTTCCTCTAATAGCAAAAGCACGGATTTGATTTGGAATTCTTTTATTTGTGTCAACAGGGATAATCTTTCAATCATTTCAATATTTTTATTTATTTTTTAAAAAAAAAGTATTCAATTAAGCAAAAAATTAATTTTAAAAGTGGAACTTAAGTCACAAAATACTTGTATACTATCATTTTACAAAGTTTAGATTTTTTAATACATGATAAATAAGTGTAAAAACAGAAGAGAATGAAAATAAAAAAAATTGAACCACAAGAAATTAGTGATAAAAAACTCGATTACAAGGTTTATCGGAAAATCCTTAAACCGGCCTTAAAAAAGATGATCTCAGAACATAACAGCACTGAAACATCTACCTGTTTTATTGTAAAAACAGATTTTGAGTTCTCAGATATGAAGGGCAAGAGAATGGGACTTGTAATTCCCGGAAATCATACTTCAGCCTGGTTAAAATTGGCTAAAGAACAAGTAAAGGAAGACAAAAAACATACCTGTATTGGCTACTGCTACGTAAGATCAAATGCAAATGGTTCTTTTACTTTGGTCCTTAATCCTGAAAAAGGTGCAGCCAAAAAAAATCTGATGATTAAACAATTGGAAAAATTTGCATTAAAAGGCACCCCCTTTGACATTGAAGTAACATCAGGCGGAGAACTGGAAGAGGATAGCGAAGCAGATGCTATAGTTGAGGATATACCTTTACCTGCTGATGATTCGGTTGAAGACGAGGATGACGATCTCGAAGATGAAGTTGCTCCGATTGATGTCTCGGCTGTTTCTGAAGTTGAACTAAAAGCTATGACTAAAGAAATTGTCTCTAAGTTCAAAATTGTTCAAAGTGAATATACCCGGGAAACTGCAATGGAAATTCTGGGCAGAATTAATGTATGGGGCAACGCTTTCAATATCGCATCAGAAATTCTGAAAACTGATTTAAAAGAAGCTGCTTCATCGATACAAAAAATTGCAATTTATCTAAAAAAAGCCCTTCAGATTGACAATGTAATAGATAAAGAGCTGAATCCGATTTTTAATTTAATTGACAATCACAATACTTTAGTAGAAAGAGGTGACAGCGCTGCTGCTCCTTTAAAAGAAAAAATACTACAATCTTTTGAAAAAATCACTAAATATGCAGCTGAAATAAAAGACAGCAGCCTTGTAGCCGTTTTGGCTGATTTCAAAAGCAGATTAAAATAATAATTTAATTAACACAAATAAAAACTAAAAATATGGGACGTACAGCAGAATTGCGCCGCAAACTAAACGAAACGCAAAAAGCGGGCATTCAGAACGGCTTGAATTCCGGAGTCAAAAATACTTTTCAGCCAGGCAACTATGCGATTTACCATTTAGGTTCAATTTCCGTACAGGAACTGACTGCAGATCAGGCATGGGATTTTTACAATAAAGGTGCTAACCTCAGCAAAGTGAATGATGAGGTGGTACATGCACTTGAAACCATTTCCAAAGTCAGCAAGGAAAAACTGGCACAGTTCAAAGAACTTATAAAAGATAAGGAAGTCAAAGCTTCTGCCAAAAAGGAGATCGGAGATCGGAAATTGAGTGCTGAGGCTAATGCAGGTCTTAATAGCACTTCTACAAGTATCCGCGGAGAAGCAGGAGCAAAAGCTGAGGCTGTTTACAAACTTACCGAAGATGCTGAACTGAAAGCAGCAGTAGAAGCCATCGCAAGAGTCGGAGCCTCTTTGGCTGGTGTTTATGCCGAGGTTGGGGCTAAAGCTGAAGTGGGGCTTTCTATTAAAGGCAAGCACGTAGAATTTGAGCATAAATATTACGCAGAGGTAAAAGCTATTGCTCAGGCTGGTATTTTTGGCGCATCAGCTCAGGCATCTGCAGAAGCTGCCGCAGAGGGAAAATTGGGTGTAAATGTAAAAAAAATCACTACTGCAGCAGGCACTGAAGTAACCATTCAGTTATATTTCGCCATCAAGGCATTTGCTAAGGCTGAAGCCTATGCTGGCGTGGGCATTGCTACCAAAACGGGGGCTGAAGCATTTGCTGGAATAGGCATTGAAGGTAAAATCGGGGCTGATGTTTACAGAAAGAAAACCAGCGACAAAGAGCGTGTAAATGCCGGGGGTGCATATGTTGCCCTGACTTTCAAAGGCGGAGCTGCAATTGGAGCTTCTGCAGGTTTTAATGTAATGGAAGTAAGAGACAATAACCAAAATTATATGGAATTTAAAGTAAGTGCCAGTTTTGCATTCCTACTTGGCGGAGAAATGGAAATCGGAGGAAAGGTACTGGAAGATGTATTTAACGAGGCTAAAGACGAACTGATCCAAAAACTTAAAAACTCAATCGGTGATGAGGTAATGAAAAAAATCGAGGAAGAATTGGCAAATGTAAAAGAAGAACTTGAATATCACATTAAGGAAGCTGCCAGAAAGGTTAAAAAAGGATGGGAGAATACTGCAAATTTCGGAACAAAACTGCTGATTGCCATCGAAGACGGATTGGGCAACCACAAACAGGCTATGGAAGATGAAATCAAACGTCAGATAAGCAAATTAGAGCAATATAAACGCGAGCTTAACGGAGTTATCAGTAAGTTTGAACAATTGGGAATGGACGATGATATCATTGACAAAATTATTGACGAGGTTTCTGACTCAAAATTTGCGAGTAAAATAAACGCTTTCTTCGGTGGCGGAAAAATTGAACATAAAGCCCTTAAAAAAGAGCTAATGCTCGACCTTGAACGATACGACAGAAGAATTGAGAAAATGAATGAATTCCTGGATAAATCCTACTCTGAAACGCTCAAAAAAGTTAACAACAATATCAAAGATCTGGCTTTTCTGATTGGCGATTTTACTTCAAAAGACATACCTGATAATTTTAAAGATTCAAAAGACTTTAAATTGATGGTTTCCAAAATCGGTCAGATTCAGGATATGATTTCATCTATTAACAGCATTGTTGACCAAAAGAAAAGACTACTCAAAGAAGTAAAAGATCAGTCAAGCCTGAATGGACTAATCAATGAAATGAGTAAGCAACATAATCAGATTCGAAAAGATTTTGCAAAACTTTACACAATTCTTGACGACTATGTGAACAGGCTGCCTTCTACCAAATAAGAAACCGTTCTCAAATGATTACAACAGACAGTTTTCAAATTTTATAAAACAGACTGCTCTTTTCAGAATTTTTTTGAGGGCTATGAATCTGATACAGGCTTGGGATTTTTCCTGAGCCTTTTAAATTTACAATTTTAACAAAATTTAACATATTCAAACAAAACACATATAAAAAAGAACCAATTCGAAAATAATATTGGCTTTCATGCTTTAGCACAATTGATACACCACACAACTTCCATCAAATTAAAATTTTATTTTGAATATTTTAAACAAACCAGAATTTAAAGCAATCTCAATATTTAATTTCAAAGCAGACCAGTATTTTAAATTCAAAAAGAACTTAATTCCGCAAAAAAAACATTCAGTAAAATATAATTCTAAATTTAACCAACGTATAACATTTTCATGTGATGTGATTGATAGTATTTACACCAAATCAGTGGTATACATCAGCAAATATTCAAAGCATATTATTTTGACAAAGCATTGAAAAAGTAAAAACAGGTTTGGGAACACTAAATCAGTTAATTAACAATTTTTATGTAGCTGATATACCAGATGATTTTGAAGATTCGAAAGAGTACAAACTGATGGTTAAAAAGATTGAAGAAGTTCAAGATATGATTGGTATGATTGAAAATATCATCAATAACAAGAAAAAATTATTGGGTGAAATTAAAGATCAACAAGGATTCAAAGCTATAATCATAGAGATGCAGAAACAATATCTTACCATTAAAAAAGATTTCAAACAATTGTTAAATATACTCTGTGATTATGTAGATGGTTTGCCCCCTACCAAATAAGTAAGAGGAGTATTTGTCTTAATCAGAAGGTAAATTTTGTTTTAAATATCGTTAAAGAGCTCAGCCTTGGCTGAGCTCTTTGCTTATAATTTCTTTTATTTGCTCTAAATGTCTAAGTTGGTGGTTGCTAATGATTTCAAAGGCTCTATCAAGCCTGTAATAAATATTGGAATTTGCAGGGGATGCAATTACTTGCTGTGTTTGTATAAATGGAATAGATCTGTTATACAATTGAACCAGCAATTCCTGACTTTGAAAAAATTCTTCCAACAAATTTTCACCCAAATACTGATTGTATTGAGCAGGCTCCCAAACAAGGAAAGTTTTCATCTTTTTTTTGCGGTTCTTTTGCACAGACTGAAGGATAAGATTTCCTAAAAATCTGCTATACCAGCCCCATTTTGACAAAAAGCCAGTTTTGTAAGTTCCCCTCTCCAATCCATCTATGATGGGAATATAGCTTTTTGTGGATGCAATTAAATGACGCAAATTTTCTTCAATAGACCAGCCTTTTCCCTTAAAACATAATTGATCCTTATCCAACTTCTCTAAAACCTTCCTAAACTCAATAGAAATAGTTTCTACTCTTTCTTTGAAACTTTCCATTTGCTTTTTTTAATTACTATGATATAGATATTTATGTGTTAGTTCTTTATTTAAAATAAATAAATTCCTGTCTTATCTTCAGTTGATTTAGATCAGTTTTGTATTTTTGTCTAAATAAGCAGTTTACATGAAAAGATTTTTAGGTGTTATTTTACTTTTTACTATAATCCTCCAGTCTTGTATCAAAGGTGAAGGTCCTATTATTCAAGATATTATTGAAGTCAATGGTGTAATTAAGGGCCTAAAATCTAAGGGTGATTTTGATGTGGTTGTGATTTTTGGTACTGACCAGACTGTAATTGCAGAGGGTTATCAAAATGTAATTAAAAATCTGAATGTGAACCTGAACGCCAATGGTTTTCTGGAACTGGAATTGATTCAGGGCAATTATGTGGATTTGGATTTAACCATTTATGTTACGATTTCAAAAGGCCATTATTTCTCTCAGACTGCCAAAGGTGACCTAACTTTTATCAACGGGGAAAACAGAATCTTAGACTCTCTGGAAATTCGGCATGACGGCTCTGGTGACGTTAGAAGTATAGGCTCAATGATTTGCAATGGAAATGCTGTTTTGAACCTTTTCGGTGCTGGAGATATAAACATGAAATTAAATTGTTCCAATTTTATTAGTAATTCGAATGGGGCTGGCGATGTAATTGTTGATTTAAATTGCAACAGAGCTGATGTTTTTGTAAGCAATCTGGGAAATTATTACCTCACTGGAAATGTAAACACCCAACAAGTAGAATTGAATAATTCGGGCTATTATCGAGCCTTTGGATTAAATTCATTAACAGCTATCGCTACCAATAATGGTATTGGAGATATTGAGTGTAAAGTGGCAAATAACCTCTCTGCCAACATCAGTTCTTCAGGAGATATTTTGTACAAAGGAACACCGGGAATTATACAAAATATAACAGGAACCGGTCTATTAATCAATTCAAATTAATTTTACCAAACGAACGTTTGGTAATTAAAAAATTCCTTGCTATTTTCAAAGAATGAAAAAGATGAGTAAGGAAGAAATTGTTAAAATCTCTGTTGAATTATTCCGTAAGCAGGGGTACAACCGTACTTCTATGAATGATTTGGCCTTAGCTTGCGGCCTTCACAAAGGTAGTTTTTATCATCATTTTCATAGTAAAGAAGCATTGATGAAAGAGGTTTTGCAAACTTTACTGCATTATTATAATACAAAACTATTTTCAATAGCTCATAACAAGGAGCTGCTGCCCAAAGAGAGAATGGAACTTTTTTTTAAAAAGCAGGAACCCATTTTCACATCAAATTTGCATGGTTGCCTGTTTGGAAATATTACCCTTGAAACTATTGGGGTAGAAGAGGAGTTTAGAACTGTGATTCATTGTTTTTTTAGTAGTTGGATCGATGCTTTTTTTCAAATATTTTATGATGATGGTAACGATCAAACAGCTGCCCTGGCTATGGCGAAGAGTTCGGTTATGGAAATGGAGGGCGCTCTCATGTTGATGCGTGTATTTAACGATGCAAAAATTCTACATCAGGCTTGTGAACATATTATTTCAAAATTTAATCATATTAATCACTAAATTTAAGGTAAATGAGTAGACATATCAACAAAGTAGCCGTTTTAGGCTCAGGAGTGATGGGTATGGGTATCGCAGCGCTTTGCGCTAATATTGGACTGGATGTTCTGGTTCTGGATATGGTACCCAACGATCTGGCAGATCATGAAAAAGGTCAAAAATCAAAGCGAAACCGATTTGCAGCACAAGCCCTGGAAACGGCTGTGAAAGCTAAAGGTCTAGAACCTTTTTACGATCCAGAGTTTGCTAAAAGAGTTCAGATCGGAAATTTTGATGATGATTTTCAAAAAATTTCAGATTGCGATTGGATCATTGAAGTTGTTGTTGAAAGGTTGGATATTAAAAAAATTATATTTGAAAAGGTAGATCAGCTTCGCAAAAAAGGATCACTCGTAAGTTCAAATACTTCAGGAATTCCTATACATATGATGCTTGAAGGCAGATCAGCAGATTTTAGAAAAAATTTCTGTGGAACACACTTTTTTAATCCTCCAAGGTATTTGAGATTACTTGAAATTATTCCAACCCCTGAAACAGATCCAGAAATTATTTCTTTCTTTATGGAATACGGGGCTACTTTCCTTGGAAAACAAACAGTTCTTTGTAAGGATACGCCCGCATTTATAGCAAACAGAGTTGGAGTCTATGCTATGGCTAAGATTTTTCAGTTGACAGAACAAATGGAAATGTCTATTGAAGACGTTGATATGCTAACCGGACCTGCAATTGGCAGACCCAATACCGGAACTTTTGCTCTTACAGACTTAGTTGGTTTGGACACTGCAGATAAAGTTATTAAAGGTCTCAAGGAAAATTGTCCGAATGACGAGCAAGCATCTACATTTTATACGCCGAAGTATTTGCAATTTTTATTAGACAATCATTTCTATGGTGATAAAACAAAGAAGGGTTTTTACGAAAGAACAAAAGAGAAGGATGCTAAAGGAAAAACCATAAAGTTGGCTTTGAATTTATCAACACTAACCTACGCACCTGTAAACAAGTCTAAGTCGGCCGTTTTGGAAGCTAATAAGCAGGCAGATACCCTTTCAGCCAAAGTTAAAACATTTTTCAATGAAAAATTTAATGAAGACAAGGGAGCTCAATTGATTAGAAAATCTCTTGCTGGCTTATTTGCCTATGTATCCAACAGAATACCAGAAATTTCTGACGACATTTATAGTATAGATGATGCCCTTAGAGCTGGTTTTGCCTGGGAGGTAGGACCTTTTCAGTATTGGGACATGGTAGGAATTGAAAAAGGGATTGAAATTGCTGAAGCTGATGGTCAAACTGTATCTGGTTGGGTAAAAGACATGCTGGCAGCCGGATGCACTCAATTTTACAAGCTGGAGGGCTCAACCCAGATGTATTATGACCTTTATTCAAAATCATACAAAAAAATTCCAGGAACAGAAAAGACCATCGTTTTAGATCATATAAGAAAACAGTCAGTTGTATGGCAAAACGCAGATGCTCAATTACATGATATTGGAGATGGTGTACTTTGTTTTGAGTTCAGGTCCATGCACAATACGATAGGAGAAGGAGTTGTAAGAGGTATGTTTGATGCAATTCAATTTGCTGAAGATGGAAATTGGAAAGGCATGGTTATTGGCAATAATGCCCAGCATTTTTCAGTTGGAGCAAATCTAATGCTGATAGCAGGCATGGCTTATGAACAGGAATGGGAGGAGTTAAATATGGCAGTACATGCATTTCAACAAATGAATATGAGAGTAAGGTATTCAAAAATTCCTGTTGTGACTGCCACACAAGGTTATGTTTTTGGCGGTGGCTGCGAAATGGCTATGCACTCTGATGCTGTAATTGCATCTGCAGAATCTTACATTGGATTGGTAGAGGTAGGTGTTGGATTAATTCCAGGAGGAGCAGGTACGAAAGAGTTTGCACTAAGAGCAGCGCAACAATTTCATAAAGAAGAAACTCATATTCCTATATTGATTGATAAATTTAAAACAATAGCAATGGCTACTGTTGCAACTTCTGCAAGTAAGGCTTTCAACGAAGGTTATTTGAGAAGAGGTGTTGACAGAATTTCAATCAATACCAGCAGAACAATTACCGAAGCTAAAAATGAAGTATTACACTTGTCTGCCGCTGGTTACAAACAGCCCCTGCCGCAAAATGAAATTTATGTTACAGGTAGAATTGGATTAGGGGCACTCTACGTTGCTGCAGAAACCCTAAGATTGGGTAATTATGCTTCTGATCATGATATCAAGATTGCTAAAAAAATTGCTTATGTCTTATGTGGAGGTGATCTGACAAGTCCCCAGAATGTCACAGAGCAATATTTGTTGGATATCGAAAGAGAATCATTTATGAGTTTATGTGGTGAGCAAAAAACACTTGAAAGAATTCAAGCTATGCTGAGCACAGGAAGACCATTAAGAAATTAGATATTGGTATCCTCTACTTGTTTTATAAAATTAAGAGTAAGTAAATTTAAATTTTTAACACAAATGCATGACCAGCTAAGAGTGAAGGTCAAACATTAAAATATAACAATTATGGAAGCATATATTATTGCAGGTTTCAGAACTGCAGTGGCCAAATCTAAAAAAGGTGGATTTCGCTCAATGAGAAGTGATGATTTAGCTGTTGAAGTCATTCAGCATCTGATGAAACAAGTTCCAGAAATAGATCCAAGTTTGGTAGACGACTTATTGGTAGGTTGTGCCAATCCGGAGGGTGAACAAGGATTGCAAATTGGAAGACAGATTTCTATGCGAGCCTTAGGCAAATCCGTTGCGGGAATCACAATCAACAGATACTGCGCTTCAGGACTGGAAACGATTGCTACGGCAGTTGCTAAAATTAAAGCAGGTATGGGACATATTTTTGTTGCAGGGGGAACTGAAAGTATGAGCATGATACCCATGACAGGATATAAATTGGCACCTAATTATTCGGTAGCAGCCTCTAACCCTGATTATTTGGTTGGAATGGGTTTAACAGCAGAGGCAGTTGCAAAAAAATATATGGTATCAAGAGAAGATCAGGATGCTTTTGCATTTAGATCACATCAGTTAGCAGCTCAAGCACTAGATCAAAAATATTTTGAAAGTCAAATCGTACCCATCGAAGTAACTGAAGTAAATGTGGTTGATGGCAAAAGAGTGGAATCTAAGTTCATTGTAAATGAAGATGAAGGTGTCAGACGTGATACCAGCGTAGAAGGCTTAGCTAAATTAAAACCAGCCTTTGCCAATGGAGGAACAGTTACGGCTGGTAATTCATCTCAAACCTCAGACGGGGCAGCTTTCGTCTTGGTCGTAAGTGAGGAAATGGTAAAACAATTGAATTTGAAACCTATAGCCAGAATGATTTCCTGTGCTGTAGGTGGTGTTGAACCCTTGTATATGGGTATTGGTCCTTGCTCTGCAGTGCCTAAAGCTTTGCGTCAAGCAGGTTTACAGTTACAAGATATTCATCTGATTGAGTTAAATGAAGCTTTTGCGGCGCAAGCATTGGCAGTAATAAGAGAATGTGGTATGAACCCTGATATCGTTAATGTAAATGGGGGAGCAATTGCCTTAGGTCACCCACTGGGTTGTAGTGGTGCTAAGTTATCTGTTCAAATGTTTCATGAGTTGAAAAGGAGAAATCAGAAATACGGAATGATCACAGCCTGTGTGGGTGGTGGTCAGGGTATTGCCGGAATTTATGAAATGTTGTAGTTGAAACTCAATATACCAGAAATAGAAAAAGACATCCCCAAGGATGTCTTTTTCTATTTATACATTAATTCATTGTTTATCTAATCAATGTAACCTGTCCTCTGAGAACCCTTGACTGTGCATCTGAGGGGAAAATATACTCAAAAACATAAAGGTAAACTTCTCTGGGCTGTAGTATGCCTCCTACCTTGCCATCCCAAAATCCTTGAGTTTTCGCATCATGTATTTTTTGTCCCCATCTATTGTAAATGTCAAAACTTAATATTTCAGCACCGACAAGGTCTACAGGGCCAAATATATCATTATTTCCATCGCCATTGGGTGAGAAGGCAGAGGGCATGCCTTTAAAGCCTACAGGATTAACACAAAGATGGATAGTGTCAAGCGTTACACAACCATCAGGACTCGTAGCACTAATATAGTAAGTGAATGATCCCACACTATCGCCTCTGATAAAAGTATTGGCACTATCGAAAGCAGATATAAATCGATTTGGGCTCCATTCGTAGTCTACTAAATTTTCAAATACACCAGAAGAAATTCCAATTTGCTCACCCTGTAATATGCAGGATGAATCAACACCTATTTGACCAATCCAGGCATTGAGATTAGGTTGGAAGGGATAGCTTATTGTAATTGTATCCAATCCCTGGCAGCTACCGGTAGCGTCCGTAGCACTAAGATAATATGTGCCATAACTAAGATTGTTCAAACTACTTCCATTCAAACCATTTGACCAATTGAAAGTAATTGGATTTCCTTGAACCGTGTTTACATTCAATGCAGCACCAGTGGTATCACCACATGCAATAAACTGTGTTTGAATGATTTCAACGATAACATCAACGGAAATGTCATTGATCGTAATTAAAATGGGATTACTGCTACATCCATTACTGATGTCTGTTATTGTAATAGTGTAGTTTCCAGCGGCAATTTGTCGGACAATCGTATCATTAAGGGCATAAACAGTATCTGTCAAACCAGAACTCACTGAGTAAACAAAAGGAAAACTACCTGAAGCAATACCAGTTAAAGTTACAAATGCATTACTACCCACACAAAGTGAATTGTCGGCAGTTGAAAAATTTGCAGTTGGTAGAACCAAATTATTATTGATACTAAATGAAACTGGGTTCGATCCGGTACAGCCTGTATTTAGATCAGTGACAGTTACAGTATAATTTCCGGCTACTAATCCATTGAAAAGGGTATCTGAAATACTTGAAACTGTATCGATCACCCCATTGCTAAAACTAAGTTGATAGGGTAGGGTACCGCCACTGAAACTGGTAAATACAACAATTGCATTAGTTCCTACACAGAGTGTATTATTCGTAGTACTCAGATTTATGCTAGGATTATTGCATAATACCTGCGTAACGCAAGCGAATGGACTTGCCGGTCCAAAAGGACAGGATGCATTAGAGGAAATGGCTCTGATCAAAACATTTACGGTGTCTCCTTGATTCAAACCACTTAGAGTTACTGTTGTATCAGTTAGATTATTCCAGGTACTTCCTCCATTCGTACTGTACTGATAGTTGATTGCATTAGGAATCGTATTCCAAATAAATTGTACTGAACTATCTGTAGCATTTCCACAAACAATCACTGGAGCATTGAGCCCATTTGATATGCTTATTTGCGCAGAATCAATCATAGTACAGCCACCTTCTGTTACTGAAACGAAGTAGGTTGTATTGGTATTGGGATTAACAGTTACATTTCTGGTATTGGTAGCAGAAATATTTGTATTAGGCGACCAGCTGTAAGTGGGAAGGAAAGTAAGTTGTGGTGTAAATCTCCAGGCATCATTAGTAGCAGTAAAGTCTGCAGCTACACGTCCAGGAACACCATATCCGACTGTACCCCCTGCATTTTCAATTCCTTGGGTCATTATATTGAAATTAGAAGCAATGCTGGTCGTATGAATTTCAATTACATTGGTTGTTTCATACAGAATAATCTGACCATTTACAGTTTGGGTACTTCCAAATAAACAAACATTATTGTAATTGACACAAAGTCTACGATTGGGAGCAGTTCCTGTTGTAAAATAGCTAATATTTCCACAGCTGCTAGGATTTAAATCTTCCCAGGCAAAAGCTATCAGGTTGTTAGGATCAAAGGGATCCGGTATAGTTTGACCAGAGCAACAACCAGAGGAGAAGCTGGCTAAGTCAAAGGTTATAAAGCCGTTTGAGCTAGCAAGAAATTGAGTTTGTGGTGAACAGAAAAAATCAAAACTAAAACCAATGGGCAGTGCACTTGATAAACAGTCATCACAAGTAATGCCCGTGTTGATTCCATTTCCAGTAAGTGGGGCATAGGGTATATTGCTTATAGCATAAGTTGGTGAGCAAGTACTTGGTCCAGGGCTGGCCGTTAAACTTGTATTTTGTCCCGGGCAGATCGTAGCTGTTGCCGGACTGACATCGGCCACCCAGTTGCCAAAGGTGAGAACTAAGGTATCTGTACCGACGCATGCGCCGTAGTTGTATTGAACAACAAATTGAGCAATATCTCCGGGATTGCCAGCTATGCTACCGGTTGGATTCTGAATGTTATTGGCATTCAGTTGTGTAGCGAAAACAGAGGGGATTGATGTCCAAGAATACACACCCAGTGTGGAATCTATACCAGGCCCACTAACGGTACTTGTAAATTGTACAGGATTGCCTAAACCATTCTGACATAGGGAAAAATCCGAAGCATTGGCATCAACATTCAAGAGTGTAGCAACAAAATAAATTGTAATTGTATCAATGGATGCACAACTTAATCCTGAAATGGAATCCGGAGCAGACTGGAATGCAATAGAAATTCTGACAGAATCACCATTTTGTGTGCTCGAGGGGATTGATAAAATGGGATTTGCGATGGTATCATTACTAAAACTGCAGAGTGGCCCTGATATTTGGGTCCATTGGTAGCTACCTCCGGAGCCTGCAGTGGTATTAGCGGTAAGAGGTATGCTCTGAGCTATTCCAGCACATAATGTAGTGTCTGAACTACTTGCTTCTACGCCAATCACGTTGATTTGTATATTTAAATCTTGCACGCAACCACTATTTAAAATGCTCAGGACTGCATTGTTAATACCAATATGGCTAGGATCGGTATTGATAAAAACAATAAAATTGGCAGTGTCGAAACGAGATGGTATAGGATACAGAGGTCCAAATACGGTTACATTGCCTGGTCCAAAAATGGCTCCCAAATCTGTATTAGGCAGGTAAATGCCCAATGAATCAGTGATACTGTCAGCTCTAACATCAACGGTAAATCCAACGCGATCCCCGGCACAAACCGAAAGATCTATGCCATATTGAGTGGTATCAATTAAAACAGCATCGTTAAAGGCAGAAGGTGCTAAGGCAAAATTTGCCTGAGTTTCACAATCACAGGCATAATCTCCAGATCCGGTATTGGCCGTGGCAAAAATGTTTGTGGGTTGATTTGAAAAGTTGGTAACCAAGAGGATGTAGACTTCCCCAGCCACTACATTTGCTACAGTTACTGGTTCTATCGGGGCTGCAGAATAACTGCAATCTGCTACCAATCCACTTGCGCCACCATTGCCCAGATTTCCACATTGAGAAATAGCTGCACCCAAATTGGGAAATGGCCCCCACAAAATGAAGTCAATGTCCAGATTGGCTGTGTTATTCAAAACAAAATCTATAGATCCGTTTCGTGTTACAGAAATGTAAAACCATGCCGGGTTCGGCTGAGTGAATAAACAATCATAATTGTTTCCAGCGGGCGGTGCTGGTACATTTACACCTGCAGGATATGGGTTTAAGCCATTTGAACAAAAGGGAGAAGATGTATTGCAAGTGGAACCTTGTGAAAAAAGGAAAAATGGAAAAAGGAGAAAGGCAATGGCTATAATATATATTTTCTTCATCTTTTAAAATTATTTTTTGCCATGATAAGCAGGGTGATTCAATGCTTTTTCTCTTTCCTCTATTTGAACTATAAGCCTTTTCAGAGCCAAATTTAGTTTGACATAATGACTATTTGAATCGTTTTTGTCAGCAGCCGGCATCTGATGTAATGCATTTTCAATTTTTAATTTCTGTCCTTTCATTTCTTTTAAGTCAAATTGAATTTTTTCTGCACTCTGATTTGATAGTGAAGTACTATTAGAGGAAGAAGGCTGAAGGCTTGAACTTAAATTCACTTTATTTTCTTCTTTGGAGATATGATTTCTTATTTCACTCTCACTCATTTGACCGAATGCGAATCCGGTATAGGTTACAAAAAATAAAAGGTATAAAATTTTCATGGCACAATTTTGTTAGGTTAACAATCCAAATTTAACAATTTATTTATTAAAATTAATTTTTCATTTAATACATTACGCCTTACGAATCTTTTTTGGGACTTCGAATTATAAACTTATATTTGGTCTTTCAGTTAAATTTAATTTTATGGACTATCTAAGAGGCTTACTTGGGTTATTTGTATTGATTGGAATTTTATATGTTTTCAGTAACAATAAAAAGGCGATTGACTGGAAATTGGTAGTCGTTGCATTATTAATGCAGTTTTTATTAGGCTTAGCTATTCTAAAAGTTGGATTTATCCGCCAATTTTTTGACAAGATATCCAGTGTGTTCCTTTATGTGATAGAATATACGGAACAAGGAAGTAATTTGGTCTTTGGTGGATTAATGAATAAACAAAGTATAGGTTATGTCTTTGCTTTGAACGCTTTGCCTACCATCATATTTTTTTCAGCCCTTTCAGCCCTACTTTATTATTTGGGAATACTGCAAAGAATAGTATTTGGTATTGCCTGGTTCATGAATAAATTTATGAAGCTTTCAGGAGCTGAAAGCATGTCAGCTGCTGCCAATATATTTGTGGGACAGACGGAAGCCCCTTTGCTTGTCAAACCTTTTTTAAAAAATATGACAAAGTCCGAGCTGTTATGCCTTATGGTTGGGGGTATGGCAACCATTGCGGGTGGTGTTATGGCAGCTTATGTTGGTTTTTTGGGAGGTGATGATCCTGTTGCTAAGCAGGAATTTGCCACGCATTTACTTACGGCTTCCATTATGTCGGCGCCCGCAGCTATTCTTGCAGCAAAAATACTCTTCCCTGAAACGCAGGAAGTAGATAGAAAAATTATCATTCCCAAGGAGCAAATTGGCGATAATGTACTTGATGCCATAGCCAGGGGGACAACAGATGGAATCAAATTAGCAGTAAATGTGGGGGCGATGTTGATTGTATTTACAGCCTTGATGGCGATGTTAAATGCTATGGTAAGCGGATTGCTGGGCGATATGATCGGATGGAGCACAAGCTCAGGTAATTTTGTTTTTTATGGGTCCAATGCTCTTGAAACCGATACTTATTTGAAGTGGAGCACTGATTTTAAAACCTGGATTGTTTATCATAAATCTGATCAGGCTTTTGTGCCAAAGGCTTTTGAAATTTCTCACCTTTCTTTAAATATGTATATTGAGCAATTGACTGAAGGAAGATTTTCAGGATTCAATATCGAATATTTAATTGGGTTGGTAATGTCACCTTTGGCCTGGATTCTTGGAGCCCCTGCACAGGATATGCTTGTTTTAGGTCAGCTTTTAGGTAAAAAAACAGTCTTGAATGAATTCGTAGCTTATGCAGATATGCCTAAATTGACAGATCTGATGACACACAAATCTAAGATTATTGCCACTTACGCACTTTGTGGTTTTGCAAATTTCGCCTCGATTGGCATACAAATAGGTGGAATTGGCGCTCTTGTTCCGGAAAGAAGAAAAGAACTTTCAGAATTTGGAATAAAAGCTCTGATAGGGGGAACGATTGCCTGTTTCCTTACGGCAGTCATTGCAGGAATGTTGGTTTAACATGAAAATTAATATGAATAATAAAGAACACTACATACAAAGAATTAATCAAGCGCTCGATACAATCAGGCCCCATTTGTTAGCGGATCAAGGCGACATTGAATTTGTAGAACTTACCGATGATATGATTGTTAAAGTAAAATGGTTGGGCACCTGTGAAACTTGTTCTATGTCAAGTATGACAATGAAAGCCGGGATTGAATTTACAATCAAGTCTCAGATTCCTGAAATCAATTCGGTTGTTGCTGTGAATAATAATTAAATTATTTTTTGCTTTTGACCGACTTGGGTTTTTTAAATTTAGCCCCCTGAGCTTCAGCAATTTTTATAATCTCCTCCAATTCAATTGCCTGGATTTTATCAGCATCAATTTTTTTACCTTGTAAATCAACAAGTTTGTATGCTTTTTTACCATGTCTGATGAAGGCACCCCAACGACCATTTTCGATATGAACATCATGGGTATCCCAACTCTTGAGATATTTTTGGGATTCTTTAACCAATTTTTCTTCAATCAATTGAATCGCCTGCTTTTCTGTTATGGTTTCCAATTGGAATCCACAGCCTTTGGTAATTGATACAAAGGTATCAGACCATTTGACAAAAGGACCAAATCTTCCTTTGCCTTTTGTAATTGGTTTTTCCTTGTAATAGCCAAGCGGAGCATCTTCAATTTTTTTCTGTTGAATCAAGTCTAATGCATCCAGCAATTGAACTTCCATTGGATTTAGATTCTTAGGCAGATTGATATATTGCTCCCCTAATTTCAGATAAGCTCCATAGCGCCCCTCGTTGACTGTAATTTCTTCATTTTCCCAATGCCCCAATACTTTGGGAAATTGAAATAAAGAAAGTGCATCCTCCAAAAGAATGGTATCAATGGACTGTTCCCGATGTAAGTTGGCATATTGAGGCTTCGACTTTTCCCCTAATTCTTCGGTTAATCCAATCTGTGCCACGGGACCAAATTTTCCAATTCTAACTAATACTGTCAGTCCGGTTTTAGGATCCTTACCCAGAATTCGTTCACCTGTTACTCGTTCAGCCTCATCTTTAGTCAAAAGTAGGGTTTCATGAAAAGGTTTATAAACAGAATCCAGCATTTTTGCACTATTCAATTTTCCTTCAGAGATTTCATCGAGTTGTCTTTCGATTCCGGCTGTGAATGAATAGTTCATAATCTGATCAAAATATTTGGAAAGAAAAACAGTTACCTGTTTACCTAAATCAGAAGCAAATAATTTGTTTTTATCGGCGCCATGAATTTCAACCTTAGTCTCAGTAGCTATTTTTTGTCCTTTTCCTGGCTGGTATTGCAATACCCTGTAGTTTCTTTGTTGTCCGTCACGACTTTCTTTCGTGATGTACCCTCTTTTGGGATCCATAATTTTTTCAATGGTAGGCGCATAAGTGGAAGGTCTGCCTATACCCAATTCTTCCAATTTTTTTACTAATCCTGCTTCCGTGTAGCGATAAGGAGGGCGTGAAAATCTTTCTGTGGCCAGCATTTCGTATAATTCCAACATTTGACCTTCTCGCACTGGAGGTAAGATGGAATTTTCATCATCTTCTTCTTCCTCATCATCCAGGGACTCCATATAAAGGGCAAGAAAACCATCAAATTTCAATACTTCACCAATCGCAACAAATTGATAATCTTTCTGGGTGCTGATGGAAATATCTACCTGTGTTTTTTCCAAAACTGCATCTGCCATCTGAGAAGCCATGGTTCTTTTCCAGATCAATTCATAGAGTCTTTGCTCGTCTCTGTCTTGACTAACGACTTTGTTTTGAATGAAGGTAGGTCTGATGGCTTCGTGTGCTTCCTGGGCTCCTTTTTTACTTGAAAATGTTCTGAATTTATGGTAAGATGATCCGAAGTCTTTCAGAATTGATTGTTCGATCTGGGCCAGAGCTTCCTGGCTCAGATAGGTTGCGTCTGTTCTCATGTAGGTGATAAAACCTTGTTCGTACAATGACTGAGCGATACGCATTGTTTTAGAAACGGGAAAAAATAATTTTCTACTGGCTTCCTGTTGTAGGGTAGAAGTAGTAAAAGGTGCTGCCGGACTTCTTTTAGTCGGTTTTACACTGATGTGGTCCACCTCGTATTTCGCATCGAAGCAACCCTGAAGAAAATGAGCTGCCTCGTTCTCTTTTTCAAACTTATGGTCTTCAGATTTTGAATTTTTTAGAAATAGTTTGGATTTAATGATTTGTTTTTTTACCTGTTGGCTTACCTCAAATTGTGCTTGTACGCGAAAGCTTCCTTTGGAAGAAAATTCTTCTATTTCTTTTTCTCTTTCAACAACCAATTTTACAGCAACAGATTGAACTCGACCAGCAGATAAGCCAGTTTTTACTTTTCGCCAGAGTAATTCAGAAAGTTCAAATCCAACTAATCTGTCTAAAACTCTCCTGCTTTGTTGGGCATTAACTAAATCCAAATCGATAAGTCGGGGATTTTGCACTGCTTTTTGCAGAGCTGTTTTAGTTATTTCGTGAAATACTATTCGTTTGGTTGTTTTTACATTCAAATGAAGCACCTCGGCTAAATGCCAACTGATAGCTTCCCCTTCACGGTCTTCATCCGTTGCAAGCCAAACCTCATCTACTTTTTTAACCTGTTCTTTTAATTCTTTAACTATTTTAATTTTTTCAGGACTAATTTCATAGTTCGCCTTGTAGTTATTGTTAATTTCAATTGCCTTTTTTTCCTTAGAATCTTTAATCAAATCTCTGATATGCCCCATACTTGATTTCACTATAAAATTTGAGCCCAAGTATTTTTCTATGGTTTTGGCTTTGGCTGGGGACTCAACAATGAGTAAATTTTTAGACATAAATTAGAATAGAGCAGTTAATTAAAAAAAGCTAGGTTGGAAACAAAGAAAGGTTTTCAACTTGTATGGACGGTCAAAATAAAAGGATTTTTTATTAATTTTCACTATAAACTTTAATCTTTACAGTAATACTCAGTAAAATAATACAAATCTTCATATGAATCATACAGAATCCAAGCTTAAGTCATCTCAGGAAAAGTTTATCAAGAAATTTTTAAATCCCCTCAATCAATTTATTTTTCTTTTGGTAAAATTACCCGCAGCTTTATTTATGGGAGTTAAGGTAATTGAATTGAATCACGATGTAGCAAAAGTAACTGTTCCGTACAGATGGTCTTCACAAAATCCTTTTCGTTCAACTTATTTTGCTGCTCAAGCCGCCGCCGCAGAAATGTCGACAGGAATTCTTTGTTCGGTTCATATTCACAACAGAGGCTCTGTTTCAATGCTAATCACAGACATGAGAGCAGAATACACAAAAAAAGTAAATAAAAAGGCACTTTTTATTTGCTCTATGGGTAAAGAAATTGACAAAGTGGTTGAGCAGGCCATTCAAACAGGTGAAGGTCAGCAAATTACCCTGGAAGCTGTAGGGAAAATAACAGGAGAAAATGGGCAAGAAGAAATCGTATCCAGATTTTGGTTTACATGGTCGATAAAATCAAGAAAAAAGTAATTTATCTTTTGCTTATTTTGTTCAAACTAATTTGCCTTTGGAGCGTACATTTAAAACGATTAATTCCTGAAACTCTTTTTTGTAAATGCTTTTGGCTAATTTGATGTGCTCGTTTTCTCCATCTTTCAAAAGATTTTCGCTCTAATTGGTTGCGCATTAGATCAATTACCTCAGCTTCCGATAGGGAAAATTGAGTTTTGATTGCTTCAAAAGGAGTTCTGTCTTCCCAAGCCATCTCAATGATTCGATCTATTTCTTCCGAACTTAGTTGCTTTTTCATAACTTCGTAACAAGTACTAAAAAATAAAGTTCACATGATTAGATGGTCACTCAGAATTTTAGGCCTTATTGTTTTACTGTTTTTGTTTTATCTGAAAGGTAGTTCCTATGCTATATTTGAGGAATTTAAATCGCTACATAACAAATTAGATATCGTAGTTGACTACTTGATTTTTTTTATCACCTTATCGCTTGCCATTCTAGCACTGAAAGGATTCTATAGAAGAAGAAAAAAATTAAAAAGAGGCCAGACTGATAACCTGATCGTTGGAACTAACAATATTTATTATCTATTGCTGATTGGTGGAGCAATAGCCGATGTTCTATTGCTGCTCGGATTCGATCTCTTTACTTTTTTTACATCCCTAAGTATTTTTGCTGCTGCCTTTGCTGTATTGAGTAAAGATTATATTTCAAATATCATCAGCGGTATGTTAATTGCATTTTCTGATGAAATAAATATTGGCGACTTTGTACAAATTGCAGGGAAGAAAGGTAAAGTTATTGACATTACCCTCTCCAAGTTTATTTTACTCAACGACGATGACGATTATGTGATTTTGCCCAATAATACCGTCTTTAATAATGAAATTATCAATTACACCAAAAGGGAAATAAAGAAAACCAGTATCGATTTTGAAATCGACATCAAATTAATTGATAAGGTAGAAAGTTTGGAGGATGAACTAAAGGCTTCTATTTCCAAATACCATAGTTTTATAAAGGAAGACTCTTACAGACTAAAAATAGTAGAAATAAAGAAAGACTTCATATCAATGAAATTTCAGTACGTATTGGAAGCCCCGGACAGGGATTTGGAAAAAGATATTAGAAAAATTACTGCCAGACGAATTGTTGAAGTGATAAGAGATCAAAAAACTGATGACAGTATTGCATAAATGATCCCACCTGATGCCACAATTAAAAGTGTAAAGCCTGTAAAACAACCACCATCATCATCTTCATCCTCCTCATCCTCCTCTTTTTTCTTCCTTTTCTCTTTCTTTTCAGATGGAATGGAAGTCTCCTCAGTAGTTTTTACCACTTGTTTTTTATCCTCTTCAATGATTCTGTTTTTTTCCCATGCTGTACCGCTAACATCAAATTCATCAAGGGAAAGAACTAAGAAGCTGGAATGTATGGATTGAATCTGCGTGTGCGCCAGAAGCAAATTTTTGAGCTGGGGAAGTGAGGCAATGCTTTTCGGTATCTTTTTTAAGGGATTTTGACTCAAATTGATATATTCCAGAGAAGTTAAACCTTCCCATTGCTCGGGTAATTGTACTATATGGTTATTTTGTAACCATAGATCTTTTAATTGTTTGAGTTGATTCAGACTTTCAGGTACCTCTGTTATTTTGTTTCTTTCTCCATAAATAACCTGTAGGGAGGACATATGTCCTATTTGAGCAGGCAATCCCTGCAATTGATTATCTTGTATGTGTAGTTCTTGAAGTTCAGATAACAAACAAATACCATCGGGTAGGAAATCAATCTGATTGTGTTCTAGAATGAGTTGTTGCAAGGATGACATCTTTCCAATAGCTGCAGGTACAGATTGAATTTGATTGTGTGAAAGATTAAGGGCGAGCAATTGAGTCATTTGCCCAAGTTCATAAGGCAATTCTGATAATTGATTGTGCGATAATTGTAAAATTTTTAGGCTTTTTGCTCTGTGTAATCCCAGAGGGAATTGGGTTAAAGTCGCATGGGAAAGATTCAATTCAGTTAAAGATTGCAAGTCCCCCAAAGACTCCGGACAGTTTTCAACAGGATTGTAACTTAAATTAAGTAATTCTAATCCTTGAAGATACCCAACCTCATCAGGAACTTGATTGATTTCATTATGAGACAAATCTAATTCTTCCAAAGTCTTTAATCCGAGTATGGAGAGCGGAATATGATCAAGTCCATTGTGACTTAGATCTATCTTTCTCAATCCTTCAATCTGATGAATTGATTTTGGGATGGAAACAATCTGATTGTTTTTTACATTTAATTCTTTGAGGGAATGCCATTCAGAAATCCAATCGGGTAATTCTGTCAATAGATTCTCTGAGGCGTCTAAAAATTCAACCTGTGAAAGGAATCTAAAAGAATCTGGAAGGCTTGAAAGTTCTTTCTGGTTTACTTTGAGCTGTTTTACAGCATAGATTTGCGCAACTGTCTGGAAAACATTTTTGCCTGAGGGTACCTGTATGAATGTTGATAACTCAGTGAACTCTCTCTTCCAGGGCAGTAAGTCGTAGCCCTGGGCTTCAATTCGGGTGAGGGCAATATCAACCTGTTCTGCATCTCCGGAGCGAAGTTGTTTTAAAAGAGCATCTGTTAGCGGTTTCAAAGACATATTCTGGTAAGTTGTTTCTTGTTTGGCTTCAAAATTAATAAATTTTTCATTTTGCAAAAATTTAGTTTTTGTGGGTTGAATTTCATTGCAGGTTTTGTCTGACCAGATCACATTCTTCTTTCAACTGAAGATTTACTTTGTAATTGTTTTGTTGTAGTTGAACTTTGATTTTTGTTAAGTTTTCTTTGTTACTGATGGCAGCCTCTGCTAATCTTTCAAAATTTTTAAAAGCCTCTTCCTCTAAATTTTGATTTAATTTGAATGGGAGCAACTGCATGATTTGGTCAAACCAATTCAATCTGTATTGTTTTGCCAAATTGATTTCAGGAAAAAAAGGATGCGAAACGATGAATTTATCCCAGAAACTAAAATGTTTAATCATTTCTTTAATGCTTGGGTTTACCTGAGGAGCTAATGCTTTACGCCAATTTGTTTCCATTTCTTTTTGTATGAGAAAATCATTCATGGGTTGGCTGAGTTTTGTTAAATAGGATCTGAGTATCTTATCGAGGTGTACTTGAAATACCACTTTTTTATTTTCTACACCTAAAGTAATGCCTCTTTTGTCAAAATTAATAAGTTGGGTATGCGTTCTAATATCTGCCCGACCGTAATTTTTGATTTCAGCATACAGAAATTGAAATTGACTAACATTGAATCTGCTGACAACCTCATTCATTACCTTGTTCTGAACATTGAGATAATGTAAAAAGGTAAAATCTGCCTGCACGTTTTTAGAAGGTTTTATATTATTCTCGAAAATTTGAAATGCTTTTTCAAAATAATCAGGATCATTTTTGGGAATAAGAGCCAATTGCGATTGATATCTCTCAAACAACTCCTGATTGATTTTGGGGGGAGAAGAATATGTTTTGGAATTTTTAGACACGATTTTGCTTTGGTCTGACCACAAAAGAGATATTTTTTCTTTTTCCTCAGTTGTTAAAAATTGGACGAATGCGCCATAAATCCAGCCCGTATTATTTTTTTCGGATCTGACATAGTACCAGGAACGATCGTATTTTTTACCATCGAGGTCTATTTCAGTGGTGAAGGTAGTACTATCGTTCAGATATTGTAATATAGTTTGATCTCCTATGATTTCAAGAACTTCTCCTTCCATGTCCGGGGTACTTCTTATCTTTACTGTTCTTAATGTGGTCAGGTAATTTAGATCTTCTTCCTTCTTTGGTTTTCTTTGTTTTAGATCGGATTTGTCTTCGACACAGGATATTGGAATAACCAAAAAAGAGAGCATCATCAATAGACCAAAAATCTTATTCATATGGGTTCAAAACGAGTGAAATGTAATTTTTTTGTAAATTACTTAATTTTTAGCCTTAAATTATACGCAACCTAAAATCAATTAGGTTTTTTATTTATTATTATCGTATAGCATAAGTAGGAAAGCTATTTAGACATAATGTAATACAATGACTATTTTTCAAGTTTGAAAAACATATATGAACATCACCCAAAGCAGAATCCTTCAAACAATGGTTGGCCATCAAAAGTCAGCATCGACTACAAGCTAACAGTTAAATTTCATGATAAATAATTATAAGGATCTAATCAATTTTTATGTCAGATAGTAAAAAATCAATTGTAGTTGTAATTCCAGCCAGATATCAATCAACGCGTTTTCCAGGCAAACCTCTCGTTCAAATACAGGGTAAAGAGATGATTCTTCATGTTTGCGAAAAGGCTGTCGAGGCTAATGTTGGAAGGGTAATCGTAGCTACAGATCATGAGTTGATTTATAACTGTGTTTCATCCAAAGGATATGAAGTTTTTTATACAAAGAATACGCATATTTCCGGAACAGATAGATGTGCCGAAGTCTTGGATATGATGAATCAACAAGGATATCTTTATGATTATCTGATTAATTTACAAGGTGACGAACCCTTCATACAAAAAGAGCAAATTCAATTGCTGGCACATGGATTGGAACAGAATAAGGTTGTTACTCTTTGTAAAAAAATCAATCGGACTGAGGCTGATCGACCGGATGTGGTAAAAGTGGTTTTCTCTTCTGCGAACGGCGAGGCGCTCTACTTTAGCAGGTCATTGATTCCTTATTACAGAGACCACACTGAATTAGATGAAATGTATTGGAAACATATTGGAATTTATGGATTTGACAGCCGAATATTAAGAGAAATTAGTCGGCTTGAAGCAGGTAATTTAGAAAAAAAAGAATCTCTTGAACAGCTGAGATGGCTGGAGGCATCCGTAAAAATGAAGATGGTTGAAACGACTTGGGATACAAAGGCAATTGATCGCCCGGAAGATTTATTGGGGATCTAAAGGAAAGATAAATCTATTAGGATAAAATTGTATTTAATTATTTATCTTAGCGCTGCAAAATAACTGAACCTACCTTAATAATGTACAGTCATGGCAAAGAAAAAAAACACAAAATTAGAATTTAGTAAAGAGCAATATCTAGAGTGGTACGAACTAATGTATCGCATCAGAAAATTTGAAGAAGAATGTAATGTAGTGTACTACCAAAAGAAAATACGTGGGTTTTTGCACCTTTGTATCGGACAAGAGGCTGTATATGCTGCCATGGCTTCTGCCTGTCAATCAAATGATCCTTGGATCACAGCGTACAGAGTTCATGGGATGGCTCTTTCGAGAGGTGTAAGTTCCAGACAGGCTATGGCAGAATTATTTGGTAAGGCAACAGGTAATGTAAGAGGAAAAGGTGGTTCTATGCACTTTTTTAACGCGGCACAGAATTTTTACGGAGGACATGGCATTGTAGGAGCACAAATTGGTGTGGGTACAGGTATTGCCTTCGCTGAGAAATATCTGGAGAGAGGAACCGTTTGCTGTACGCTTTTTGGTGATGGAGCCGCCCGTCAAGGTATTCTTCATGAAACCTTTAACATGGCTATGACATGGAAGTTGCCTGTTTTATATATTTGTGAAAATAATAAATATGCCATGGGTACCTCTGTTGAGCGTACATCCAATGTGAAAAACATACATACTTTAGGTGATGCCTATGATATGCCCAACAAGGCAATTGACGGAATGGATGTTGAGGTGATTCACAAAGAATTACAAGCAGCTTTGGCTTATGTCAGAGAAGGGAATGGTCCCATGTTGCTTGAAATAGAAACCTACAGATATAAAGGCCATTCTATGTCAGACCCTGCCAAGTACAGAACCAAAGAGGAAGAGGCAGCATACAAAGAAAGAGATCCACTAGGTAGAATAGAACAACTTTTACTTGATCAAAATTTCTTATCAGAATCTGCTTTGGAAGAATTACAAGAAAAAATAAAAGCTGAAATCAAAGACGCAGTTCAGTTTGCTGAGGAGTCTCCATTGCCAGATCCTTCAGATTTATATAATGATGTTTATGTCGAATCAGACTACCCCTATATAACAGATTAATTATGAAGAGCAGTTGGAGACAACTGCTCTTTTGATTTTACATAAAATCAACATCTACCTCATAGGGGTAAGTCATTAAAAATTGAATGGCTCTGTCAATATTCAGCCCTTTGTAAATAACCCGATAAGTTACTTCAAAAATAGGTGCGTTTATTTTATTCTGCTGACATAAAAAATGAATGGTTTCAAGTGTTTTTAAACCTTCTACCATTTCAGCAGATTCGTTTAGGATATCTTCTAATTTTTCCCCTTTGGCTATTCTATATCCTGCATTATAATTTCTGCTTTGTGTCCCTGCTGCCGTTGCAACCAAATCGCCAATGCCAGCAACACCCAAAAAAGCCTTGGTATCAGCACCCATTGCTTTACCAATATGTATCATTTCCGACAAGCCTCGGGTGATGAGCAATGCCCATAGGTTTTTCCCCATACCAATACCACCAAGTAATCCTGCTGCCAAGGCAATTACATTTTTTAAAACGCCTGCTAATTCTGCCCCCATGATATCATGTGTACCATACACTTGAAATCTGGGACAACGAAGAACCTGTTGACCTAATTTAATCACCTCTGTATATTTGCTGGCCAATAAGGTAGCTGCTGGTTGCTCAGCTAAAATTTCTGAGGAAAGATTTGGACCTGAAAGGCAACCAATCCGACACACAGAAGTTTCTTCTTCGATTACCTGACTCATTGTTTTAATACTGTGCTCCTTTACTTCAGAAGAAGTAGTAATTTCTGCATCAAGACCCTTTGTGCCATGAATCAGAAAATGGGTTGGTTTTAAATAAGGACTCATATTTCTCATCAACTCCCTAAAATATTTGGAGGGAATCACAGGAAAAATCAATTGGCATTTCTGAGACATGAGCTCAAGGTCACGACATGCTTTTACTTTTGCATTCAATTGAGAAAAGTTTCCCACCTTATTTTCTATCTGATCAAAGACCTCAGCCCTACGTGTATAAAGTAGTACTTCTGAAACATTTTCAGATAAAAGGTTGGCGATACAAATGCCAAAACTACCCGCACCTACAACTCCCACAGTAGCTTCCGATAAGTGTTCTTGATCCATGAAAAATTTTATGATGTATTGCAAATGTAAGTGAAATGATTCATACTTGTATCATGCTTTGAAAAGGCAAATTAAAATTAGTGAATTAGCACTTCGGTCGACTCGAAAATTCTTATCTTTATACAAAGTACTTATTATGAAGAAAAGAGAGTTTATCAAAAATACTGTAAAACTTGTTGCAGGGAGTTTTTTACTTCCTAATATGCTGCAAGCCTGTGCGCCCTTGCAAGCTGCTACCCCCGTCAGCAACTTTCAACTTCCTGCCCTTCCCTATGCATTTGATGCACTGGAACCATTTATTGATAAAGAAACCATGGAAATTCATCATGGAAAACACCATGCGGCCTATGTCAATAACTTAAATAAAGCACTAGAATCGCACCCCATGAAAGGCAAGGAACTTAATTTTATTCTGGCTCAGTTGAAAAAGGAAGATAGCAGCCAACTTATTAGAAATAATGCAGGAGGGCATTTTAATCACAGTATGTTTTGGAAAATTCTTGGCCCCCAAAAGGAATCAAAACCAACTGACCTGCTTTTGAAAGCAATTGAGAATAGTTTTGGAAATTTTGAACAATGTAAAGAAAAGATTATCAGTGCCGGAATGAACGTTTTTGGCTCTGGTTGGGTTTGGTTGTCGGTCAATGCATCTCAAGGTTTGGAACTATCAGTAACTGCAAATCAGGATAATCCGCTTATGTCAGGTATAGTCTCCAATCCTGGAAATCCAATCCTGGGAATTGATATTTGGGAGCATGCCTATTATCTAAAGTATCAAAACAAAAGAAAAGATTATCTAACTTCAATCATGAATCTGATACAATGGGATCAAGTGTCGAACAATTATCAAGTGGCTTTAAACAAATAATTTTTTCAATATTATTTACAGGATTCTTCTCCTGTATTTTAGCTCAAACAAAACAAAAATCTGGGCTTGGTTCCTCTTTTTTTCTTTCAAAAAGCTACCTGATGGGTCAATTTAACCCGGAGACCACGCAGGGTTTTGCAAAGTTGGATCCTTCAATACAAGTTGATCCTGAACGTAAAATGTATTTGAGAGAGGAAGCTTTACAAGCTTTTTTAAAAATGAGAAAAGCTGCCTTGGCCGCCCATGTCGATTTAAAAATTACCTCTGCGACCCGTAATTTTGATACACAGAAAAGTATCTGGGAAAAAAAGTGGAAGGGCATATTTAATAGTTCCAATATACCTATTCCAGATTCTATTAAGGGTGTAGAAAGAGCAAAAAGAATCTTGGAATATAGCTCCATGCCAGGAACATCAAGGCATCACTGGGGAACAGATATAGATATAAACAGTGTTGAGAATGCTTATTTTGAAACAAAAAAAGGAAGTTCAG
>Ga0169931_10001297_pt1 | contig 41286 bp, 56 predicted proteins | sample Kivu_15m_20L_FD_129675 | JGI IMG/M metagenome (GOLD analysis project Ga0169931, IMG submission 129675) | Freshwater microbial communities from Lake Kivu, Western Province, Rwanda to study Microbial Dark Matter (Phase II) - Kivu_15m_20L... | ecosystem: Environmental > Aquatic > Freshwater > Lake... | reverse complement strand
GGAGAACCATTAAAGATGGTCGATGCCATATTGGTTGGGGTATGTTGTTAGTGTGGTTTTTTGGTGAAGTATTTATGGAAATATACGCAATCATATTAAATGATTGGGCACTTATTTTTAACTTTACCACCAATCTTATAGTTCTTATTGTATTATTGTGGTATAAAATTCGATTACCATATCGAAACCTTATAGTTAAAGATATTGTACAGGTTTTCAAAGATATTTATATGGGATTCCGAAATAGTACTGAAAACCAAGATAAAAATCAATGGGGTAAATTTTAATATATGTTAGAATCAGACAGATGATTTTTAATTTCAATCTAACCCTCACTCAAAAGGTGGGGGTTTTATTTTTAATAGTTCTTAAAGATTATCCAATAAGAGAATTTTTTTCGGGACAGACATTATCCACTACACTTCGTTCCAAAAATATTTTTTTATTTGTGTGTTTGGAATTACGAAAACTTTTCACCACCTTTACAGTTCAAACTAAAACGATTGAATGTATGGAAAAATTACTTGTGGACGGATTGGGATACGACAAGGAACTCAATCAATATTTTACCAATTGTTATGCTTGGTCTTACTCTGAAATTTGCTACGAAGGAGATGATTTCATTGGAAAGGCTGGAATTACCAAGGAAGATGTACTAATTGCAATGTCCCAAGCAACACCTACTCGTGGAAAACAACTTCAGACAAATCCACATTTTGGTTTCAAATCGGACCGAAAATATCTCCCTATTGGCATCACTCAATCAGACGCCAATCAAATTGTTATCAAGATGGATTCCCTTTTTAAGGAAGATATGAAAGATATGAAATGGGTATACCGAGACAGAAAAAAAATTAGAGAGTTTGGAACTGAATTTTATATTGGCCCCAAAAATATTTGGCTCGATACAATAAGAGAAAAGTGGAATGACTCTTTCATCAAAGCAACAAACTTAGTTTTAGGTTTCTCTGAAAACAAAAATCTTGGTGATTTACAAACATTAGGGAGTCAAGGAATTGTGACTGAACAAATTTCTGAATCTCTTGAAACAAATTCAAAAATTCGCGTGATTATTCCTTGTGGTTATGGAAAAGGATTTCTAATGTATGCTGGCCCTCACAAATGGACAAATTTTATAGATAAAAAAACATTAGTTTTCTACACCCACAATATTCCTGCAACCAAACAATTAGCTTTGAAGCACTCCGAATATGCTAATGGGACTATGTACAATGGTCAAATCAAAAGATATGTTATTTGTTCAGAAACGAAGAATGTTAAAGGTCAAATTGAACAAGGGATTATAAATATTTCTGTTTCTGATAATGAACTTGATAATGTAATCAAACAACATATCAAGTTTACTCAAAGAGTCGCATTTTACGTAAACAAAATGAGTGCAGGGGCATTCAATAATAAGTTCAATAAAATTGCGACTGAATTGGGATATAACACCTTTGAAAATGTAGGACGAATTATTGACGAATCACAAGAAATAACAGGAAATAAATCATCCACCAAAGTTCATGCGATCACTTACCCAATCGATTCTCCACTTGTTTCTTTTACAGCAACAGAGAGAAGACGTGGCCTAGATACTAATGCGAACAGAATTTACAACGACGATGAACAATATTTTGGAGTAGTTGCTGTAGAAATTTTTCCGTCTCAAACAATTCAAGAAGGGAGGAGTTGTCCAATTCATTTCAAAACTGTTGAAGTTTCTTTCAATCATGAATTGATGAAAGCAATTGAGAAAAATTCTACAATCGAAACACTTTTTGATGAGGAATACTCTGTTGAAGTTCGTGGACGATTACTCCGTGGAATTGTATGCTTGGTCAAATCAATTAACGAGGATAGTCGAAATCATCCATTATTGGTCACCAATTATCGCTCCGACACCGAAGATGCTATAAAGATGATTCAAACCCTGAAAGATTTCGAAATAATACCTAAAGATTTCACTGTAATTAGGGCGTTCAGGGAAGACGGATTAGACTCTGCCAAACAGTTTAACAATGAGACAAAGTCTATCATGGTCGGAACTCCGTGGGTTATTACAGGTATTGATGCACCAAAAACTGATGGTTTCATCCCCCTATATGATATGGGAAGTGAAATCACCGCAACACAAGGAGTCGGTAGAGGTCAAAGAAAATATCAGGATAAAAATTTAATTGTATACATCCCCGTAAATCCTGACTCAAGTGAAATACCAACAATGCTCCGAGTTGCGAACAATTTTATTCTCGGTCAAAACTCTCATAACTTCGGTAAAGAAACCGCAGAACCACAAGAAAAAAATGTTTTAGGTTCCCCAAAAAAATCACCAATTACTTCAGAAATTGATAAAGACATCAATGCCGATGAAACCTTGAGAATATATTGGGATAAAGTTTATGAAGACCTAACTAATAATTCTATTGGTAGAGCATCCGACTATAGAGAGACTTATGATGAAGAAAAAATAGAACAACTTTATAAAAAGTTTGAGAATCGCCCTTTTTCTGAACTCAATATTTCTTCACACTCGCATCCAATTCAAATGGCTCGTGATTTAGGGATCCATGATGAATTATTAAAAAAATATAACATATCCTTTGCTTATCTCAGAAACAAAACCGAAGAAGATTTCAAGAGACTATTAGAATGTAAATATAAATTAGAATCAAGAAAAAAACCGTATAATGGTATTTTACAATCTTTGTATAAAACTAAAGATAACGCCCTGATAGAAAAGTATACTAAACATCTTATTGAACTTAGGGTTCCGATTTATCAACAAGAGGAATTACAAAAGTTTTTTGATAATCTACCCTCAGAAACCTATCCTAAAGGTAAAAAAGAATCTGATAAAGAACATAATGGAAAGTATCGAGCTTTGTTTCATAGGGATAAAGATTTGTGGTATGATAAAATTATTTCTAAGTGGGGAGATAAAGTACCCATGGATTACCTTAAAAACGAAGATAAATTAAAGAGAATAAAAAAATGTATAGATGAATCAACAAATTTTACGGATTGGAATTCAAAATATGGTCACCAACGTAAAACACTCCAAAGACTGAATTCTTTACATCTTCTTGATTCTTTAGAAAAATTTCATATTCGTAATCGTTCATTATCAGATGTTATCGAGAAGGCGAAAAATTTCACCACACGTAAAGAATTTTCAGAACATTATCCTGATGATTTTGCATGGGTTTGTGCTAACGGACACAAAGAAACTGTCTTCTCACATATGCCTTTGTTAAATGGGTGGGATAAAAGAAATAAAAAGAATGTGTAATATAATTCACTCACTACACGGTCGGATGAGGAACACTGTCGTGTTCCCGACCGTTTCATTCGTTCATTAATTCCACATTCTCATTACTCTATAATCTTCCAAATCTCATTTTTTAACGCACATTTGGAGAGTTATACTTGGGGACAAACTGTCCCCCCCCGCCAAACTAATGTCCCCCGCCAAATGACAGGACATCAAATGACATGGTGATGTTGTGGTCATGTATAGCATATCGACATGAGATAAACTTCGTGTTTAAATTAAAGGATATTTTCGACATGACCATACAGTCCTTAAGAGTGATTTTTTGCGAAAAGTATCACAAAGTGATACTCATGACAAAATTTTACTCTTCCCACATTCTCCCACCATCTACGATATGTCCGTTGAGGGGGACAATAATGGTCCATACGAGGGGTCATCTAAGATACCCTATTGGTTCGTTGAAGGGGGATTAAAGGTTCACTACGTTCACTCACGCGGGGTTACACTTAGTAATCCTTTTTTTGCTAGAAAATAGATATAGTAAAAATATGGTCCTCACACTATCGTCAGGGGGGAAAAAGTGGTCATTACACTATAACCAGCCATGAATTAGGTATGAATGGTGGGGGAAAGTGGTAAAGAGTGGGAGACCCAAATACCCTCAAAGGGATTATCCCCCATGTAACGCTCCCCTGACATTTTGACAAATCCAAATATTTCCCCCTATTTATTTATCCACAATGGAAAAAGTTTTCCACATGGTGACCCCGCCAGACATAATGTCAGTATGTGGATACATTGTTGGCACAATGGTTCCCCTTTATTTTTATATGTTCCGAATGTATATTTATCCACATGACAGATTTTATTTACAAAATGGACAAGATAGAGGAGGGGAGAATTAGATTTATTATCTTCTTCAATGAGCAAGAGGTTGGTTCACTGTATTTTGAGAAAGCAAAGGTTGGGTTTAACAGGAAACCAATTGGCATGGATGCTTGGGTATGTGTTGATGCAAAGATTGAGAAATTATATGAAGTTTCTGACTATGAGATATTCCCCAAACATATTGTGGAGGCATGTCAAAAGATGATTAAGGCTGAGTATTTATAATAAACAATATTATAATGTCGAAGGAATCATATGTTAGATATAGAATAAGTCCCGAGGAGTTATATGATTTATATACATTCAAGTTAATTAAACGAGTGTTAATGAAAAGGTTCCCATGGATAAAGAATGTCTTTGTCAACCAGGAGGAATTATACAAATATAACTTAATCTTTTTGAACTTCGATATTGACCCCGAGCTTTTTGCTAAGACTTATAATCATAACATATTGGATTGGATCCAACCTTTGATAGATGAGGGGCAATACCTTGACTATTCATTCCCCCACCTTTTAACTGACATGACATATGAGGAGTGGGTTAAGATAAGGGAGACCATGAAGAAAGCAATCCAAGATGTTGTTGACAGTCCTTCAGTTCCTGAGGAATATAAACTCCCTGATGAGCGTGGGGTTGATACGGGAACCTATCATATCAATCGTAAGGAAGGTCGTCCTGATATTATGATGTAACTAAATTGTTTTGACTTGTCTAAACTTTCCCCACATAATACAATAAAAGGTTGGGGGAGTTATAGAACCATGTTACATAATCTACAGTTATGTTAAATAGAGCAGACGATTCCAAGAATTAATTGGACTATCAAACCAAATATTATTCGGATGGCCCCTACGTACTTTTTATTATTGACCATCTGTCATACCACTTATCCACAATATATTATTCTGTTTCCCTCCACATCTTATCCACATTAATAACTTGTGGATAAGTCAGTAGGGGGTGGGGATAAATAAATATATCTAAAGCCTCCCCTTTGGCATGGGGCCCACCCCCCCATATGGGGGCCCCCACCCCCCCGTATCCCCCCTTCCCTCCTGTCAGAATGTCAGTTTTGGGGGGATAATCCCGAATATAATGCAAAAAAAATTTTTGGGAAAAAAATGGACTATTTCCCCTCCTTTTATATTCGGGGGGGTAATTCGTTTTCCATATGATGACCCCTTGTTTTGAAAGGGGGTGTATATGTGAAAAAAAATTTTTGGGAAATTTTTTTCATGATGTATAATATTTATGTATATATCGGTTTAACTCATGTACAAGAATTTTATTATCACAGAAAAGAGAGACAACAAATCATGGAGATGCATAAGTCTCATGGATATAAGCAACCAATAAACGAGCAAGATGCTGCGACCACTTCGATATATAAAGGATACAGCGGTCTTGGTACAGATGAAGATGAATTGGTGAAAGGATTTTTATCCATTAAGAGTGTTGACCAATATAAAAAAGTTGAGGGTGAAATTGCAAAATATGGAGGTTATGCAACACTTTAAGATGTATTGAATGGTGAATTGGGTATGGATGATTATGATGTTGCAAATCAGATTTATAATCATCTTAATTCAATTCCAGGAATAAAGGCCGAATTTATGAAACGTGTACATCCTGAGGTTGGTGATGTTACATTTGTATTGGACACATATAAAATAACTCTTTCCACTCCTGGAGCCTCTTATGATGCTCCAAATTGGGATAAAGTTGTAAGTTATTTATCAACAAATAAATTTCCACCCAATTATACTTCGAAAGTTGAAGTAAACAATTCTTTTGATGGTATAAATGATAATGTTGAAGTTTACGACTCCCAAGGTAAAAGAATACGTTTTTGGGATGATGGGGACGTATACGCAAATAAAATAGCGGGTGGTACTACATCAAAATTGGGTAAATGGACTTGGGATGGAACCAAACCCGTTATTCCATCAATGGACATTCTTAATCCAACAAAGTCAGCGGCAGGATACGCTCAAAATGAAGATGATATATTAAAAAATAATAAAATACTTGGAGTTGGTTCGAGAAACGATTTGGTAAAAAAAATACAAGGAAAACTTTATAGGTTTTATGAAGATGAAATAAAGGCGAACAAGTTGCCAAATCCAGGTTGTTCACTCGATGCGGATGGTGAAAAGATATGCGATGGAATTTTCGGTCAAAAAACGAAACAGTTGGTTTCTAAATACCAGGAAGATAATGGCCTGAAAAAGGATGGTTATGTTGGCAACGAAACATATCGCAACATAAAATGGATGTTCAATCAATAAAGAAACAAATGTTTCTTTGTTTTGTTTATATAATTATAAAACATCAACCCTCTTCTTAAATGGAGAGGGTTTTTTTATTTTATAGAACACGTACTCCACTCCGTTCCGTAGACACGACCCCCCTAAATAAAAACGCTCCGTATTCAACGAAAAAAATTTTTGGAAAAATTTTCAAGTATTTATGAATATGAAATATATTATTACTGAGAGTAGATTGGAAACAATCATAACAAAATTTTTGGACTTACTTTTCAATGTGGATAATATTCATTATACGGTTCCCTATGAATATGATGATAAAACGGGAGAAGAGGGTGATGATATGACGAGGATGGAGTTTTACATTGGGGATTATGAAAACGATGAAACTTGTTTTAGATGGTATGATTGTGAATATTTTAATCAGGATAGTCCTGCCAGAGATATTTGTCCTACAGTAACACTTGAATACAAATATGAAAATATATTAAACCATTATTTTGGGGATACATGGAAAGAACCATTCAAAAAATGGTTTATTCACAATTTTGGAAATCCTGTTAAAACAGTCGATAATTAAAAGTATGTCTGATATATGAAATACATTATCACTGAAGACCGTTTGGGAAAAGTTGTTTTGAAGTTTTTGGAAATGAAGGACTTTGTTGATGATGCCCAAATTGAGGATGGAAAGGTGATTATATATTTGAAACGTCCCATTCCCAGCTATGATGAGATTAGTGAATTGGTTAGGTTAATAAAAACCATGTTTGATTATCACGGTGAAATATATAAACCATCGAATCCTCGATGGAATTATAAGTTGATTCTGAGTTTTTAATATTGTTGTTCGGATCCGCGTTCTCCCTTCGGTCGTTCTAATCTCCAACCCCTTTTTTCATGATATTGGGTATTTATTGGTATATGAGAAATTTCATAATTACCGAAGGACAACTAAAATCTTTGATTGAAACTATTGAAACATCGGCAAATGATGTAACAATTACGGGTGGATACTTGACAGCAAAAACTGGTGGGACTTATGGTTCGACTTTTTATCTAAAGAAACCTGTTGTGATTGGTGGAGGTGGGGGTAACTTGACTTCAAACGATTTGTCTCAGTTGTATGGTAATAAGGGTTACTTGGAAATCAAAATGGATGACCAAGTAATTAGTTTTGATATGGGAGACTGCCGAGGAATGGTCATGACCAAGTTTGGTGATTTGCAAATTCCTGCTCGATGCGTTGGGTTCGATAATTCCAATAGAGAAGCGATCGACAAAATCCTTTCCAAACAATCGGAAGAAAAACTTAGTGGTGAAATTTCTAAAGTGTTGGTGGGGAATGTGTATTATAAACTAAATTCTCTTGGATCTTGGCTTGAATACTCGGAAGGTTTGAACCTTAGAAAAGTTGTCGATGATATTTTGTTAGATATTAAAAGTAATATTCAACAAAAAGATATTGAGGATAATATCAAGGGTGCGAAGATATTGGTTTCTTATGGTAAGATTAGTGAAAACCAATATAAGAATTTTGTACGTAAATTTTTACCTGAAAGAAAATTAGTGTATGTAGATAATGAGGGTAACTTAGACCCGAATGGAAAATGGCATTACGTTAATAAATTGAATACCAATTATTCTGATTTATCTGATTTACTTTCCACTTATTTGGAAAAAGCCAAAAAGGATGGGAGTCCCGCAGGAGTAAAGATTTTTGATAAAATAGATAATACATCAGATACCGAAACTATCAAAAAAGTTTTATTAAAGTATAAAGACAAGTTCAAGGACTTGTTTGAAAAATATTTGGAAAACAAAAAGGACTTGATGAAGTTCACCAAGTATTCAACCAAGTTTTCTAAGATGGGTGATGAAATGGAATCTGCAGTTGCCGATGCGTTTGAAAAGATTGGATATGAAGTTTTGTATCGTGGAGGTAATGGAAACTTTATTGATATGAATTTTTCCGTGGACTTGATTATGGGTAAAGGAAAAGACGCGAAAACTATTCAAGTCAAATCCTCAAAAGCCGATGGAGATAGATTCTTGTCAAACAAAAATAAAGATGCCGTTGATTACCTTGTTTATCCAATATCTCCAACCGAGTTTCAAGTAATTAATTTGAAAGATAGGACAGATGATTTCATCTTGTATAGATAAAATGAATCTCACTCAATAGAGGTGGTTTTTTTGCATGCTGATATTTATTGGAAATGCAAATTTATGAATAGAAGTTATAGTAAAATCAGACATATTCAAGAAGCCAACCAAAGATTGGAAAATAGATTAGTTGAGAATGTAATCATAGAAGGAGAGGTTAACGAACAATTACCAGGATTGGTTAAAGGGTTAGTTCAGGGTGGTAAAAATCTTATTAATAAGGCCATGGGTACGGCAGCAAAAAAAGCTCCTCAATATTTTGATGAATTACCTGTATCTGCTGTAGATGACTTGATAAGAGCTGGAGTTCCAAAGAGTACCGCTACTTTATTAGGTAAACTTGGCACAGTAAAAATGTCAAATTTTCTATCTCAAAGTTTGAGAGGTTCAAGAGATGAAGTTTTTGCAGCCACAAAGGATATTGCAAATTTAATGTCTACATTGAAATTAGGTTCTCCAGCTCACGATAAATTCAATATAATATCTTCTAATCTCAAAAATGGTATATTCGACGTGTTTGAAACCTCTATAGGACAAAATATAAATTTGGGACAGATGTACAAAAATTTGTGGAATTTGAGACAATCTCTCACAGGTATCAATCTGACCGTACCTATGAGTCCAAAAAGCAAACAACTTTTGATGATATTGACTAAGAATATTGATGATGCAATTACAAAGTTTAACGACGCTATAAGTGATATTATTACTAAATAAAAAATTTTTTTATGAAATACATTATTTCCGAACGTCAATATAATTTATTATCAGAGCAACGACCTGATCATTTGATGCCATTTCAACCAGAAACTTTTGGATTCAACCCAAGAAACCCTGAAACACTTAGACCGGCATTACAAAAACAAGGAGAATTTTTTAAGTCGCTAGATCCACATACACTCGCTATAGTTTTGGGTATTGGTAGTGCTTTTATACCTTTCGTTGGCCCATTCATTACTGCAGGTATTGGATTAGCTGACGCGGCATTATATTATAAGGAAGGTGATACGAAAACTGCGGGATTGGTTGCAATGTTTTCTTTATTGCCAGGAGTTGGGGCAATCGCAAATAGAATTCCTGCAATAGGTAAACTCGGAGTAAAAGGAATGTCTGCCTTAGCTAAAAAAATAGCTAAAGGGGAGAAAATTACTGATTCAGTAGAGTTGGCCGTCATTGACGGTATAAAAAAAGGAACCGATTTTGTTAAGAGTTCTTTAGATGCTCACGTCAAAACTTTAGCTCAACAAGCTGCCACGAAACCTCTGTCGTCACAGATTAAAACAAAATTAACTAAAATTGGTAAAGAAGGATTAAAATACGCGGGAGCGGGTGTAGGATATAGTCTTGGGTTTGATGCAACAACAAACTATTTTGAAAAGAAAAAAGAAGAAGAAGATTTGAAGACACTTCAATCTAAGTTAGCTTCGAAAAATTGATTGTATTTATGAAAAATAAAGTTCTGATTTCCGAATCCAATTTAGTTAAAATAATTTCTAAGATTGTCAATGAGACAAAACAATCGGATTTACTACGCGAACAATATCAATTCTTGAGAAGATACTTAGCAAATGTGACTGATGATCTGATTAGAAAATTCGACGACGATGCAGTACAAAAGATTGAGTCCGCAGTCGCGAAGGGATTAAGTAACCGTACCAATTATATTGTAAAAAATGGGGAAACATTTTTATTATCCAAACGCGGGACTGAGGTATCTCTCAAAACATTGAATGATATATTGAAGGCTGTCGCGGACGGAAGATATACGATGGATGAAATGTTAAGATATTTGCCTGAACGACTGGCTGATGGAACGGAATTTCGAAGTGTATTTTCATCATTGAAACCTAAACCACAAATGGGGGCTGGTTTATCATCTGGGAGCAAACTTCCTTTAACTAAACTTGGGATAGACTTCAAAAATGCCATAGCAGAACGTGGTTGGGTGCAACCAGTTGATATTAAAGGAAATATGAGTGGTTGGAAATTTCATGTGTATGCCGACAATTTAGATGAAGTATCGTATTTGTATGAGAAATTACTTCCATTAGTAAATAAATATGGAACAGGGTTCAAATTGGCTGGTGGTGAAAAATTAAAACAACTCGCAACAAATCCGAATCAAATAGGTAAAGGAGTAACAATATATCTCCCATCTAAAACGTTTGCAAATAATATGGTGGACGATTTTGTAAGTGATTTACAATCTGCAATAAGTGGGTATACAAAAAAAGGTAATATCAGTGGAGACAGAATGATTACAAATAATATTGGATATAGATATGAGTTGTCAAGACCCATTAACCCAAAAATTGGGGTAGATGACAGTCAATACTTTTCATTATATTCGTCAAACCAAGGAGGTCCCCATAATATTCCGAATAATCCTGATTTGTTCCGTTAATTAATCCCACCCCATAAAGGTGGGGTTTTTTATTTTCATGGGTATTTATTAATTATGGATTATATTATTTTTGAGAGTAGACTTTTAAGATTGGTTGATAAGTATATTACTTCAACGGTTGGGAAACTTATCAAAATAAAGTCAAGTCATCAACTTGGGGATGAAAAGGACTTTGACCTCGTTGATGAAAATGGAAATATGATATTCCAGTATAGTGGTAGCTTGGGAGTTAGTAAACATTTGTTTGCATCGATTAGTGATTTATTTAGTATGAATCAATCTGAGACTGAAAATTTATTTCAACGATGGTTTGAACAAAAATACCCTGACCTACCCATTAGGGCTGTTTATTATTCAATATATTTTTAACTCCGTTTCTGTAGACAAGACCCCCCTATTTTTTATTGACCCCATTTGTTGAAAAAAAATTTTTGGAAAAATTTTCTATTTATCTTAAACTTATAGTATGCCGTATTCTACTCCCGTATTCAAACAAGAAACCATTAATTATTTGGTTGATAAATTTGATTCATCTTCAACGATACTGGATGTTGGGGCGGGAGCTGGATATTATTCCAAATTGTTGAAGGGGACTTTTCCCAACATGGATGCCATTGAAATCTTTGAACCCTATATTCGACAATATAATTTAAGGTCGAAGTATAATAATGTTTGGAATGAGAATATCTTAACCTTTGAGTTTGATTTTTATAATATTATTTTGATGGGGGATGTATTGGAACATATTGAGGAGGAGATGGGAATTGAGTTAATTAAAAAGTTATATTCAAAGTGTGATGAGTTGGTTGTTGCCATTCCGTTTAATGCTCCGCAAGGTGCGTGGGGTGGAAATATATATGAAACTCACCTTCAGCCAAATTTGACCCATGAGGATTTTATTAAAAAGTATGGGGGATTCAGACCTTTGGAATATCGAAATGATTATGGGGTTTATGTAAAATCATAAATGGTTGTTCGTATACCGCTCCGTCCGTTCTCCCTTCGGTCGGCTTAATCCCCAACCCCTTTTTTTGAATTCTTGGGTATTTATTGGTAATGAAAATTATTATTTCCGAACGTCAGTATTCCATCATTCGAGAACAGAGTCTTGAATTAAAAGGTAAAACTCTTGTTCCTAAATTTGCTCCTCCGAAAGATTTTGGACAATCTAGTCCGAGTGGAGATGTTCATACCATGAATGCTGTACTGGAATTGGTTACAGCATTTATTCCTTACGTAGGTCCTTATATTTCTGTGGGTATTGGTGGAGCAGATGCAATGTTATATTGGGAAGAGGGTGATAAAACTACTGCGGCAGTGATTGTTTTGTTTTCTCTTTTGCCTGGCCTTAGTCTTATACCTGGTGCTAAAGAGTTGGGAAAAAAGGGAATGGCTAAGTTATTCTCAAAGTTCATTAAGGGTGAACAACTTACCCCCTTGGAAGATAAAGTCGCCAAAGAACTAGGGAAGGAGTCTCAGTTGATAAAGAGTGAGGTTGACAAGGTAGTTGACATTACGAAAAAATCAACTAAATCCCCAAAGGTTGCTAGAGATTATGGAAAAATAAAAATTTCCGATAATTTGGAACTTATTACAAAACCAAGATTCAAAGAGTACGTGGCTCAAGTTAAGAGTTTGAAAAATCCTGAAGACTTCATGGATTTGAAAAAAGGAGTTGATAAATTTGGTGAATATTATTATATGAGTACAAAAATGTCAAATCCGATTGACGCTGGTAAAGCCTTTCAAAAATTAATGGAATATATCCCTAAAGGAGCTAGATTTGGAGAAAGAGCTACTGGTAGTTTAAGTACTGACTCATTTTATAATATGTTAAGAAGAGCTAAAACATTTCAGCCAAAAGTCATAGGTAAAGTTAGAATGAATTCAAGTGGAGTAAAAAGATTTCAAGACCTAATAATAAATGATGTAAAATCTAATGCATTCCCACCAATTCTTACTTTCAGAAAAGCATGGGATGCAGCCCCACTTGTTAATAAATTGAATGCTGAAATTCAAAAAGCAGGAATAAACGCAAGCGCATCTATAAGTAAAAATGCCGACGGATTCTATGAAGTTTTACTCCCTAATATAGAGTTTATTGTCAAATAATTCGGAAAAGTTGATTCCCCCTCCGTCGTCGAGGTTTTTTCATTGTTTTTCTAATCCCCAACCCCTTTTTTATTAAAATATTTTGTTTATCATTATAAAAAAATTTGTTATGACAGAATATTCAGATAAGTGGAAGAAATCTTTTGAGAAGAAGTATTCCAAAGCGTTGTCCCAACTTCGGGATTTGGAGAAGGAGTATAAGGAAATGAAGGATTCCAATCCTGATGTTTGGAATTTGGATTATATGTATGTTGATGAATCCATATTGGAGTTTGATAATGCATCGGATTTATCCATCTATCATAATGATGGTTCCGATGAGGGAACAAAAGAATATGTTGAGATTGGTGTGAATGGATCTTCTTGCTCAAGTTATGCGTTCAAGATTTATTCTTTGAAAGAATTGATTGAGTTTCGAAATAAGTTGATGGAATCAATCGATAAATTTGGTAGGGTTGAAGAACCTGTAAAGAATGAAATTGATGATGATTGTGAGGACGAAGAAGGATGGGAAGAAAATGAGGAATACGAATATACAATTCAAGCATCAAGGACTTGCGTTCAAACTTGGACTCATACGGTCATGGCAAGAAGTTCTTGTGAAGCTTATAGAAAAGTCCAAGAAGATATGGACGGTTCCACTCACGATGAGAACGATGACTATGATCAGTATGGTGAAATCGATTGGGAAATAATTTGATTAAAAACCCTCACTTATGGTGGGGGTTTTTTTATTGCTCGATATATTTATAATAAACTTAAAAATAATATGAAAAAAATAATTAGATTGACTGAATCTGATTTAACAAGATTGGTTAGAAGAGTTTTGAAAGAACAAATAACAATACCACTTCCAGCAACAGGTGAAGATAAAAACACCCATAGAGGAAATCAGGGATTTCAATCGCCAGGATTTGAGACGTTTCTTGCAGATCCCTTGAATGACGGAATTGTTATTGAATTGAAGTATGAATTGGAAAATGACAAATTTGCCAAAGGGAAAATTGTTATTATCTTCAATGGAGCTAAATACAAAAATATTGGGGAATTGATTCAAAAGATTCAAGCTGATGCTCGTAGTGGCATCTGCTATACAATCACACAATATGAATATAACAACAGAGTTGTATTGAATACTCAAATTTCAATTGAGGCAACTGCAGGAAAATGTAAAAAAGAAGAAATTGTCAATCCTCAACCAGACAATACTCAACCTGAAGAAAAACCACAAGGGTGTTATTATAAAATTAAAGAACCCAAAGATTTTGCTAATAGAGTGGGGGTTTTTCAGAATTGGTGCATCAAAAATAAAAAGTACAGAAGAAGGTTGGCTGATGGGACATATCTCAATGATTGTGGCAACGTGGCTGATGGAGAATGGGGTTGTTGCTCACAAACGTGTTATTCAGAAAATCCACCCTATGGTAGAATTCAGTAGAACAGAATAATCAAAATCCACCCTATATCGGGTGGTTCTTTTTTGGTGTTAAAAATTTATTATTAAACAATTTCCAAATGAAAAAATTACTTAGATTAACTGAATCTGACTTGGTAAGATTGGTTAAAAAAGTTTTGAAAGAACAAATTACAATACCAACTCCAGCAACTGGTGAAGACAAAAACACTCACAGAGGGAACCAAGGATTTCAATCCCCAGGTTTCGAAACATTTTTTGCAAATCCATTGAATGATGGAATCGTCACTGAATTGATGTATGAGTTGAAAAATGACAAATTTGCTAAAGGTAAAATTGTTATTATCTTCAATGGGGCTACATACAAAGATATTGGGACATTCGTTCAAAAGATTCAAGCGGACGCTGGAAGAAATAGATGTTATACCATCTCCAATTATAATTACAACAACAGAGTTGCCTTAAATACCCAAATTACTATAGACGCAACTCCTGGAGAATGTAAAAAAGGTGCCTCACCAGTTCAATCTCAGCCAACTTCTCCGAGTAAACCACGTAAATCAATCGAACAACTTGCTAATGACTCAATTCAAAAATCGAAAGATAAAATGATGAAATTAGTGCACCCTACTGAGCAAGACGCGCAGGTTTTCAATCAAATTAAAAAAGAATTATCATCTGTGGTAAAACCTACTGTAAATAATGAAAAACAACTGTCATTCTACGCAAAGTTTCCAGACGAGGTAATCGATGGTAAACAAGTTCCTATCGCTCCAGGTACAGATTTTTTCTTTGAATTCCGTCCTGCGGGATGGGCAAGAATAGGAAGATTAGGTAATACCGAAGCGTTCATGTCTGCGGATAATCCTGAAATTGACAAATTAATACGCCAACTACCAGGATACAATCCAGAAGGATATGCTGAATTCGAAATTAATACTGAAAATATGGGAGATTTACTTCCAAAAATAAAAAATATTTTGGCTAAAGCATCAGTGGTGGGCCTTGCTGATCTTTCAGGACTTTATCCTACAAGAGATAGAAGGGCATCAGATAATTTTTTATTTTATTCAAAACCCAGAAAAAAATAATTTTACAATTAAAATTATCTACCCCACCCCATAAAGGTGGGGTTTTTTTATTATATTAGTAACATGAAAAAACAACTTAATGATTTGGAAGTTCGAATTGAGAATTTGAATGAAATGTTGGCGTCATCTATTCGTTTCGGGGAGGATGATTTGCAACGAATGATAAGATATAAAATTCAATTGGTGGAGAAGGAGATGAAGATATTGAAGAATAAAATGAATCTTTCTAAGACAAATCGTCCCATATAATTCCTTACCCCTTTTGTGGAGACTGAGTATTTATTGAAGATGGAATCTCAATTAAAACGGTTTATGAATTTGAGTAATCTTGATTACAAAATCAAGATTGAAAATGAACGTTACAATAAACTCTGGAATAGAGTTTGCGTTCATGTTGTGGTTTTTGAAAAGGATTCTCTGAACATTGAGTATAATCAACATCATTGTTATGATATAAGGGGAAGAAGACACTACCCATCAAGTAGATTGCACATCGATGACATAAGATACGAGGAAGGAAATACTGTGTTGGGTGCGGGTGAAGGACTAATGGCGTATTTTGGGGATGAAGATTTTGTTCATCGTTATTTCGAAAAATTGTCACGACAAGTTGCTCTCAATAAAATTAATGAATACCGAGAAAATTAAATTATATAGTATAGATATTTATTAGAAATACAAAATTATGAATAGAAGTTATAGTAAAATCAGACATATTCAAGAAGCCAACCAAAGATTGGAGAAGAGACTCTTGAGTGAACAAGTTCAACAAACTGGATCTACTACTCCAAATACTGGCCAAGCGTTTGATGAGTTGAAAAAATCGTTAGTTGGGAAAAAAGTTCAACTTTTCGCGGATACCACATATTTACAGTGGCCGAAAACCATAACAGATAAAGAGATTCCTTTGTTTGTTGTTGAAATTATGAATTTATCTCCAAATAAAGAAAATAAAGGAATTGATTTTGTAGTCAAGGACATGAGATCGATTGATACTTACGGTCAGAGTCAAATTCCAGGATTGGAAACACAAACAAAAGACGTTTATTTGGGGCCTTTAGAAGGATTAACCATGAGATGCGGGTCGAATGGTGAGTTTGAATATGGAAAAATGGTTAATTATAAAATGCAACGTTTACCTTTTTCGAATGAATTAGACCACGGAAATGATGTGACATGGGAGGGAACAGATTACCAAAATGTCCAACCTGTTAGTAAAAATTTGGCAGCAGAAATAGACAAAAGTAATTTCTGTAAATCAAAAGTAGTCAATTTCAAACCCGACATGCAACCATAAATAACAAAGAAGTTATAAAACAATTATGATAGGTCTGTTGTCCCACAAGGTATAAAACAAGATAAAAAAATTTACAATCAAAATTAGATTTACCCCACCCTTTGATAGGTGGGGTTTTTTTATTATATTTTTTAATATGAAAAAGTTTATTTTTATTGTAATGATGTTATTGGGTTTGGGTGTTAATGCTCAAACTATGGAAAAGGATTATGTGAATTATCTTCTTGATTCAGAACGGATGGTTCCCAAAAAACCCCAAATGTTTCCAAAAGCGAAAAAAGTTCTCATACGAAGACGACACGTAATTGTTGTGTTCGATAGAAACGATTGGGAACAAATGAGATTGATTGGTCGTGAACGTATGAGAAGACGGTTTCAGTAATGTATTATAGATTCTCCTTTTCGTAAAATTGGATATTTATTAATATGAAAAAATCATTGAGTGAGGAATTAACAAGAATGCGTTCCATGATGTATGGTAAACAAATTTTGGAACAAGAATTTGTTGATAAATTTTTGAAAGACATCGGATTCAATAAGGAAGACGATCCAATCAAAGCTGATTATGTTGAAGATGACGTTGAGGATTTTTACAATACATTAGAATCAGCAGCAGCAAATGGAGGTCTTACTCAACAACCAACTGGTGGGATAGATTATCAAAAAGAAGTTGAATCGATGCAGATTGGTTTGATTCTCCTTGGATACGATCTTCCGAGATTCGGAGTTGATGGTTTGTTCGGCCCCGAAACTGCTGCTGCAGTTAAAAAATTCACTGAAGAAAAATTGGGTGGTGAAGAAACATTAAATGAAGTCGCATTAAGTTCACCAATTGGAACCACATCAGTTGGCTCACCATTTGGTATGAGGTGGGGAAGAATGCACCATGGTGTAGACTTGGATGCTAAATCGGGCACACCGATTAAATCACCTTTGGATGGTAAGGTAATCGATGCTGCGATTAGACAAGATCCATGTGGAGGAACAATTTTTATTCAACACGCTGATGGTTATAAAACCAGATATTGTCATTGTAGACAAATAAATGTTAGTACTGGTGATATTGTCACAAAGGGTGAAGTAATTGGATTAACTGGTGGTGGAAAGGGTGAAGTTGGCCAGGGTCGTTCTACAGGGCCACATTTACACTTTGAGGTTTATAAAGACGGAGGAACAGTTGACCCAATGGATCATTTGGGTACAGAGGTTGGTGAGTATGTTGCTAGTCCATCGTCATATAGTAATAATGAAACAGTCATGACTAAGGCTTCAGAGGATATGTTGCTTAAAATGATTGACCTTCTCAAAGCAAAAAATATTGACTCGGAAGATTTGAAAAAATTGACTGACCCATTAGTTGGTAATGTTGATATTTCTCTGTCAGGTAATTGGTTAGAAATGACAAAACAACTTATAAGAAAATTTGAAACTTTTACTGACACGGCTTCAGATGATGAAGGCACATATAGAGGTGGGTATGGAACATCAAAAAAATTAGTTAATGGTGAATTGGTTGATGTAACATCTGAAACCACTTGGACGAAAGATGAAGCTGAGGAAACATTGGACTACCAATTGAAAAATACATTTGCGCCAATTATTGCTGGCCAATTAGGTTCTAACAATTGGGAAAAGTTAAATGACTTTCAAAAGGCTTCGATATTAAGTTTAGCCTATAATGCGGGCCCATATTTTCTAACCGCAAGAGAATACGGAAAAAATATCAAAAACGCAATTGAAAGTGGAGACATGGAAGCCGCCGCGGCATATATATCCCAAGGTCCAACAACAGGAGCGAAGTCGGGTAAATATTATCTTGGGCTTTCGAAACGTAGAGACTTCGAAGCAAAATTATTTTTGAATTAATTTTCTCAAAGAATTTTTTATCCCCACCCCCATAAAGGTGGGGTTTTTTATTTTCGAATTTTTATTATAATTCACTTATGAAAGTTTTGATACAACATAATCTACGAAACGGTTTGGGGGATTTTACAAATGGAATGTATAGATACATCCATTTTGTTGATAGAATCAGAGAGAGTGGATTTTCCAAAATAAGTCTTTATGTAAACATGAAAGACAGCATTATGTTCGGAACAGATTTTTTTTTCAAACTGTTCGATAAATCATTATTGGAATCAATATTTGATGATATTGTAATTTCTGAACTCCCTATACTCAACTCGGAATACAATGGATTGAATCACTTAGATATTTTTGGAGAAAAACAAATTGGTGTCAATCAGTATGATATTTTTGTCGATACATCATCTCCTGATTCTCGTAAATTCGTAGAAAATTTACAATACTTTTTTTCAGAGGACGGTACATCAAAATTTGTTAATTTTTTCTCTGACTACGTTATGGAGAGGTATGACAGAATGAACATTCACAGAAATGAACCTTACAAATCATTACATTTCAGAACAAGGGATACACAGGACAACGTGGACTTATATATCGATCACGAAGAAGAATTCAAGGACATAATATTCAATAAGGGAAAGATTTTTGTATCATCAAACTCCTATAAATTCAAAGAATATATCAAATCATTCAATTCTCCAAATGTGTTTATGTATGATTTACCTTTTGAAAAAAAGTTCGGAAATCACGTATCCATGGTTCGTTTCGATGATAATTTTGGGAAAGAACAGTACGAGGATAGAACAATTGATGCTGCGGTCGAAGCTCTGACAATTTCTGACTCCAACCAGGTTTTCTCGTTCAATTACTTCGGTAATGTTCATTCCAACTTTTTAAATTTTGCTAAGTGGAAGTCTGTTGATATAAAAATTGTTGGATTGAAAAATGGGTTAAATTGGACTCCATCAATGGGATAAATAATATGAAAAGAATTTTTACTTTCGGATGTAGTTTTACAGCATTTCGATGGCCAACATGGGCAGACATTCTGATAAATCATTTCGAAAACAACGGATTCAAAGGGTATAATTTTGGAAAACATGCCTCAAGTAACCAATATAGTTTTATTAAATTCATGGAGATGAATGCAAAATTTCATTTCAATCAGGACGATTTGATAATATTCTGTTGGACTTCAATATGCCGAGAGGATAGATACATTTCGGATAAAGGATGGGAAACAACAGGGAATGTATTGACTCAAAATGTTTATCCCAAAGAATTCAATGAGAAGTGGGTGGACCCTATACATTATTATTTCAGAGACTGTGCTATGATTTCTGCAGTCAAAATTATCTTGGAAAGTATTGGATGTAAGTACCATTTCTTTTCTATGAATGGATTAGAAGAAGATGAGAATGAAGCAAATAAATCGACTTTCCATACGAACAAAATCCTAAATTATTATGGTAATGACTTGAAAATGCATTCTATACCTGTCATGGATTTTATGAAACGAAATTCAAAAAGGATTGGACCTAAAGTTTATTATGGTGAGGATAAACAAATCTATAACGAACAACATCCAACACCTAAAGAACATTTTTTATACTTGGAAGAATTTATTTTATCAAAATTCAATATTGATTTACATCCCAATACAATTGAATTCGTAAGAGGGTGGATTGAAAAGATAGATTTGAGTGCACAGGCAATAGATATGTTGGATTTAGGTTGGGATCCATATCAAAAAAATTTGGAACTGTTTGATGTGGTTAAGATTTAATTTGTAAGTTGCCGATATTTATATAAAAAAAATAAAATGATAGAGCAAGTAATTAATGACGGATTGGGTAATGTTATAACCATGAAGTATGACAACACAACAGACAAAGTCTTGATTAAGAATAGTGGAGTTCATGAAGAATTCCGCCAAGTTTATCTCAATCCCGACGTTGATATAATTGAGAGTGTCATCACAATCGAAGATACGAATGGGCCTGACGAATGGAATGATTATACTGATGACCACGGAAGATTTGAAATGCAACTATTTTGGGATACACATAAAGTAGATAAAGTTACAAGAGGACTTCAGTAATCAATATTATATGAAATATTAACCCTTGATTGTAAAGTTGGGGGTTTTTTATTTATCTATCTTTTGGAAACCACACAAAATTTGGTTATTTTTGAAAAAAAAAGAAATGAACATTATAATTGATAAACCTGATTATGTGGTTGTAAAAACCTCATATGGTTATTTTACCGATGATGAAGGAACTGACTATCCCTTTTCTGTTGAAATTAATGAAACTAATGGAGAACAAAAATGGATTGAAATTTCTTGGGATGACGACGCTCCAATCGACTATGATTTAGTCGAGCAAGATTTGATGGAGATTTTTGTTGGGGTTGAAAAATGAAAAAAATTATTTTTGCGGGATGTTCTTTTACCTACGGGCATGGTCTCTGGCAATACACCAAAGAGATTGGTTTGCCAACAGATGATAGAGTAATTCATTATAATGAGTTTCCTGAAAGTTTGCATTTTATGGAAAATAATAGATTCGCTAGATTAGTTTCCAATCATTTTGGAATGAAGGAAATTTTGAAACCAACAACCTCAGGATGTGATGAAGTGTCATTATATTTCATAAGAGAATTGTTTGGTTTGAAACAACCGAAGAGATGGACCGAAGATGAGTTAAATTATGATGAAGTTTCTCATTTGATATTCCAAACAAGTTTCTTGGATAGATGTGGTTTATTCGAAAATGGTAAAAGGATTCAAGTTTCTGATTTCGAAGAATATTTTCTGAATCCGAGAAATGATGCAAGTGAATTAGGTTCGTTTTGGGAAAAAATGAAGTTATTTTATTACAATGAAATCAGAAATTTATTTGAGTTTTTAGAAGAAAAAAATATCAAATGCTACATGATTGCAATGGATAATGATTATCAGGATTTAATTGAAACCGATGAATTCATTAAAGAAAGATTTATTCAAATTGATTATGATAAAAAAACTTTCAACAACTTTCGGTCTTTGTGGGAATATAATCCTAAACTATCAATTTGTAATGATACTGATTTTTTTGAAACACCTCCTAAAGACTTACATCCTACTTTGGAATGGCATAAAGTCATTGCAAACTCCATTATAAAAAAATTGGAATCAGACATGTCTTGATATTTATAAGTTATGAAAGTAATAATTACGGAATCAAGATTGATGGAGGTTGCTCTTATCTGGCTTGGTAGTACTTTTGGAAATGCGGTCCCTGTAGAATGGAGTGGAATATATCCAGACTGGAAATTTTATACTTTAGATGATGAAATTATTTTTAGTTGGTCTGATAAGGATAAAAAAGTGATAGTTCACGGTAGACAAATCGGTTACGAATTGATGAAAATGTTTGATTTGAGCTTTGAGCAGGGTCAAAGTGTTATTAGAAAATGGTTAAACAAATATTATGACATTGATCCAAAGACTATGTACTTTGGAAGTTTTAATCATATTGATTTCCAACAAGATAATTAAATGGTCACAATTACAGATAGAGCAAAAAACCAAATAATGGTTTTGATGGAAAAGGAGGGTTTACTACCCGAGACTCACAGTCTTAGAGTTGGAGTTATTGGTGGAGGGTGTAGTGGGTTGTCATATCAAATGAAGTTTGATGACAAAATTGAACCAACAGATACAGTCATCAATCTTGAATCCATAAAAATATGTATTAATAAATTATCCTTATTATATTTGGTTGGAACAGAATTGGACTATGAGGATGGATTGAACGGAAAAGGTTTCGAATGGAGAAATCCGAACGCAACAAGAACTTGTGGTTGTGGAGAAAGTTTTAGTGTATAACTCGATAGTATTCAGAGGTTGGATAGGTTGAACCAATTAAAAAATTAAATTATTCTAGTTTTTTTTGTACTCTCAGTATTCTTGTCATAGTCGAGAATATGTTGATATATTATTTCCGCTAAAAGCTTGTGACCTTTCTCGGAAGGGTGATTACACTTTGTGAAAAACCCGTTGGGGCCCATTTTATCAATTTTCAAATTTCTGAAACCATACTTCGGTATGAATTCGTCCCAGCCTTCCAAATGAAGTAACATGTCAGTAATACAACTAAATCCCATTGGTCTTATTATTTTGTGCCATGGGACCGAAGAGATTAATTCATCTAATTTCATTTGTCCGATCCCCGATGAAACTAACGGTGAAAATATATCTATAAAATATTTTTTATCGAGTTCTGGTGTGAATCCACTAATCAACAGAAGTTTTGCATTATGAAGTTCACACCAATTTACTAGTTCTATTAAATTAAGAATAAACTCACTGATTACAAATCTTTCAGAATACAATTCTTCTCCACTGTCTGAAGTTAATACACCATATCCATTCTTCTCTCCTTCATAAACAGGCCATTGAGTTGAAAAATGATTTTCGTTGATTAAATCATTCGCAAAATCCAAACGTTCGAAACCAGATACTGCGAACACAACAATTTTTTCTTTTGCCTTTTCAAATCCCAGTATTCTATTAATCATTAATTCTTTTATTGCAAATCTGTTCCCTTTACCTGATATACCTAAATTTATTGGAGTCCAATCTGGCATGTGATTTACACAAATTTGGTTCACCCATGAATTCTTTGCATTGGACGCAGTAACCTCATACCATCCTTCACTGAGTAGTCTTTTATCATCCCATCCATATTTTTCCCATAATTCGATGGAACAAGCACCATGTCCAGCACAAAAACTATCTCCGATTCCAATTAATACTTTGGAATCCTCGGTAATTTTATTTTCTAAGTTGTAAGGGTAATAATGATTTTTTCTCATTTGAACGAACTTTAATTAAGGAGTAGTTACTCCCCTTTTTGACACCACGATAGAAGCCATTTGGTTCGCGAAAGTGATGGATTCGGAAATATTCTTAGTTTCGAAGTATTTCAGACTGAAAAATGCGGTAAAAGTGTCACCAGCACCACTTACGTCTATAGTTTGTTTGGGCGAAGGTGATGGATATACAGTTTTTCCGTGTCTTGCCCCCTCTTTTCCTAATGTAATGATGAATTTATCCATATTTTGGTCTGCAATTCGTTTATTCGGGACATATTCGTGTTCATTTAGCTTAATAAAGGTGAAAACATCGATTAATTCCTCGGAAAGTCGTTTTTTTGTGTCAATTATGGACAATTTTGATGATTTTCCTATCTCAATTAGTGTTTTTTCGGTCAAAAACCCCTTATTATAATCACTTACAATGGCCAAGTCGGAATTAGCGATACTTTCCACCATTTCAGGGGTTAAAACGAGTGTATCAACCTCATTTTCACCTTCATCGACCCTTAAAAACATGTGATTTGTCTTATCATCGATGTATCTGACCTTTTTTATGGGTTTTTTTTGATGAATTGTGTCAATTTTGAGTGTTGAATCGTAAGAAAGTAAGTTTTGGACTACATTTCCCGCCATTCCGAAGTTTTTTTCCTCATAAATGTCCGTTAAAACGGGTACTGGAGCTTCGGGACACAGTCTTTTTACGTTTCCATAGATAAATACGTCAAGGCATAACTCACCTATTATCGTTATTACCATAATTTAATATCTGTGTTGTTGAAAATTTATCTAATTTGTTGAAAATAACGATTTGTTTCGCAAATTCTTGTCCAATTATCTCTTTGCCGATATAATCTGACCCAATTATGAATTTATCAGGATTATATCGTTTAAGTAATTCTATCAATTCCTCATCGGAATCGAAAACAACAACTAAATCTACCCCTTTTATTTGTTTCAAATTGAAAACTCTTTCTGATACAGAGTGAAAAGGTCTATCTTCACCTTTCATCCTTTTGACTCTATCATCAGAATCCACCCCGATGATGACTTGACCACCAAATGAGGTGGCATATTGTATTAATCTGAAATGTCCGTGGTGTAGGACATCAAAACATCCATTTAACCAAATTTTCATTGTGAATCTCCTTTCCAAACTCTATAAGAATCAGAATCAAAATGTTCTGTTGATACTTCAAAGATAACACCTTTGGTTATTGCTTTGAGTTGATGTGGTTGTCCTGGTCGTTGTCTTACAACATCTCCGACGTTGAGAATTTGTTCATTGACTTGAGCTGTTTCTGTATCAATCCATCTATAAATGAATTGACCTTCATCCACATACCAAGTTTCATCTTTAATCATGTGGTAGTGCATTGAGAATTTTGCACCTTCCTTGAAACACAATAATTTACCACAATACAATTCGTGGTTACAAATTATAATTTCTTCCCCCCATCCTTTTGGGATTTTACATGAGGGGCATTCTGACACATTATGAACTTTCGGTTTTTCCATACAAAAAATATAATAAAAAAAAATCAAACCTCCATAATAAACCATTAATCAAGTTTTGTAATACTTATTATAATATTGGGTAAACATGAAAAATATTTTAAACGAAGAAATTAATAAAATTCAAATGATGATGGGAGTTCCCGTTCAGAATTTAATGGAAAACGCTGAAATTGACCAAACAACATCATTCATAAATCAAAAAATCGATGAAAATTTGTCTTCTCAGGATGTAGAAGATATAATTTCTTGTGTTGACCCGAACAAACCTGTGGAAGTTGATTTGGGTTCAATTCCTAACGAACAAAGAGCTGAAGCTAAGGAAAAAATTGACCTTTTGCAAGAAAAAATGAAATCCGCTTCCTTGGGAGAGTTATTGAACTTGAAAAGACAATTCAAAAAGGTAAGAAGGGAAGGTAAAAACCAACAAAGCGAACAACTGATGGGAGCTGCAACTTTTTTGGGGATTGCGATGCCACCAGCTGCTGCCGCTTTGGCGACTTATGCTTTGATGGGGTTGTTATTTTTTCTGATTATAAAATTTTTGTTCCCTCGTCTTCGTCGATCTTCTTGTAAAAGACCAGCTCCTTGGAGGTATTAATTTTTTTCCAATAAATTTTCAATCTCTGTAAGTGATTCGCTTAAATCTGGTATGGCTCGAATTACTTTATATTCTAATACTTCCTCCACCGAATTGGTTGCAGGAGTATCCAAAGGAGCGGCAGATTCAACTTCATATATTAATTCATTAACAAGAATTTGTTGCACGAAATTAATTCCTTTATTCGGAGGTGAAATTGAAAGAACCTGATGATTCATCGCCTCAATTACTTGATTTGGTTCTCGAATTGTGGTTCCTATTGTTTCGTTTATCTCAACATTGAGAATCTTTTCCACTGTACCATTTTCAAACAACTCTCCCCCATCTATTTCCTTAATCTCACAATTAAGTACTTCTTCTAAATCATAACTTGGGATAATGCCACAATATTCTGTTGTAACTACCTTATGATTGAGCGCCTCATCCACTTTGCGAGACCCTTTTCTGTATCCACGATTGAGTACCCCTTCCACCCATTCAGAGAGAAGGGGTTGAAATTCATTGATTTCAAGACAAAAAAGAATAAAAAAATCGGTGAAAAATTCATACCTCCACCATAATTTACCTGATTTTTCCAATTCGAAATACCAATACTTATTTGCACGGTCAATAAACCAAATCGACTTATTTTCAGCCAAAATGATTTCGCATCTCCCTAAGTCGCTGTTTAGTTTTTTGAAAATGATTTTTTTTAGACGAGAGTCCATAATTCTGTTCCTTACGCCAAAAATAGTATTTATATTCAATAATAAAAATTAAACACAAAAAATATGTCGGGAATTTATGGATACTCCATGAACTTGGAATTTATGTCGGGAGACAAAACAAAGTTATTGGAGAACATCCATCAAGAATTGAACGAAGAAAATTATGAGTGTATGATTCTTCGTAACGTATTATTGACTCCTGAATTAAATAATGGTCATGTAATTTTTTCAGGTTCTAATCTAGTTGGTTGGGACTATCAATGTGATGAGGAATTGGTTAATAAGTTAATGGACATCTCAGACAAATACAATGGATTTTTTGTCGGAAGATTCAATTGGTGGTTTAACGAACACGATATACTTAAACACATAACATTCTATGAGAATGGGAAAATCTCAACTGACTATCCTTATGAGTGATTTTGTTTTTTTTGGGTATTTATGGTTATGAAGTACATCATAAAGGAATCCCAATATAATTTTCTGATTGAAGCTGAGCAAGAAGAACCACCAATCAATAGGGTTGTACTCAAACTTTTCAGGTTCTTGAATCAACACAAGAAACTATATAAAACAAAGAGTCAATTACTCAAAGCTGTCAAAGATTATTTACCATTCTTTGGAATACATGAGAATAAGGCGTCTTTCATATTGGAATTGTACTTACTTAATTATAGACCTGATGGTGATTACTCCAATCTAACAAAGGACAACTTTGTGGACCCTCGAGAAATGAAGGGAAGTAAAACTGCAAACTGGGAAGCAAGAAATTACACAACCGCTCAACTTCCGTTTAAGGGATCGAACTTGGAAGGATATTGGAAACAAACTCGTTCAGGAAAAATATATGTAGTTAAATCTTATGGATGGTATTCAGTTTTCATATTCAAAGATGGTATTTGGTATGAAATCAAAGATAGATATTCTCGAGCCACAGGGAAACAAATGTCAAATGCGAATCCATACGTCTACGACAGAACATTGGGTACACAGGCGTATTTGTTAGATAGAAACGAAATGGATAGACTCGAACGAGGTGCCACCCACGAAGAAATAATGAACTACAAAAAGGAAAGGTTCAAAAATGCAATTCCGACCCTCACTTCTGATAAATTAGAAACTTTGAGATTCAGAGTACCACAAAGTGGCAAAATCAAATACAAAATATCATCAGTGGAAGAGTCCGATGATACTTTTACTGTCAATGTTGACATTCACGAAGTTGATGGGGCAATAAAAGACGCGGGGCCTGATGCAATCGAGAATAAACTTGAATCGACAATCAGACAAAATCTCGAAGGATATTTGGCGGGCAAAATAATGGGAGAACCTGACAAGGAAACCATTGTCATAAAGTTCAATCATTTGGAAAAAGAGTGAATAAGGTGTTTTACGTCATTCAAATAATTTCGGTGCATTTCAGATAATACTGAATCAACCATCTTATCCATATTTTCTTCCAAAAATTTTTCAGCGGAAAAAATTTGAGTTGATGCATAAGATGTTGAATCGTCCATATAGCAAATTTCGACACCACCAACTTTTTCGGTTTCAACGATTGTTTTAACTTCTTTTGATGAAAACAATATCACAACTTCACCAGGTCTATATTCCATTCTTTTTTTTTTCAAAAATAGACTTTTTTTTTCAATTAACAAAACTATTTATACTAAAGTACAAAAAGTATTAACCTGTGAATCGAGAAATAGATGTTAATTCATTAGCAAGGATAAAATTCTTAATGGAGTATGACCTAAGTAAGGCTCCTCATGAAAATGTTTTGCTGGAACAAAAAGTGGTTTCTAAATTGACAGATAATCAAGAACTTGCAAAAATGGCGGGGTACGGAGATGTGACTCCAGAAAAAGCAGACGAATTGGCAAAATCAGGGGCATTCGTTTATACTTCTCAGACGACTCCAATGTGGCTTCTGAAACCTGATGAATCACTCACCGATGAGGAAAGAAAGAAAAAGGATGAGTGGTTAAGACTTCAGAAAATGAAAAGTATGCCAGGTTATACTGAAGTGGGACCTTTACCTGTTAGAAACAACTCAATTTATGATTCACCTTCGGAGGTTTCTGCATGGGATCATGACGTTGCGGGATATACAGAACTGGGTTTGACAGGAGTTGGGGCTTTGTTGATAATGACTGGTTTGTTGGCACCAGTTGGAGTAGCATTAGTTGCAGGTGGAACCTCCGTAGGTATTGCTGACGCTTTACATTATTTCAAAGAAGGTAAACCTTATGATGGATGGTTAATGTTGGCTTTACAAGCTGTGCCAGGAGGGGAATTACTAAGATCCACACCACTGGCAAAGTTGATTCCTGAACTCACGTCAATATTGAAAAAAATGGCAGATAATAAATTGTTAACTGATGTTGAAAGGAAAATTTATGAGGAGGGGTCTAAAATATTCAAAAAATTGTTGCCCGAGTTATCTCCATTTTTACGTAAACAGTCATTTTTGTTAATAAGGAAAATTTTAAGACAACTTCCTTTGTTAAAAGTCCTGAAACTGTACAGGGCTTTGGCTAAAGTTCCAGCGGTTTTAGGTAAACTTGTTATTAAGGTTGGAAGAATTGCTATCACATTCGACCAATTGTGGATTTTAATGACGAAGTTAGACCCGTCGATGAAAAGAACTAGAGATAAGTCGGAATTTGCTCAAATGTTAGATGCTTTATACAAATTACCATCAGCAGTAATTGACATGATGTTTGAAGCTAAAAATTTATTGTATAATTCAGATGGAACAGACAATCCAGAGGGTCAACAACAATTCACAGATGCATGTACAACTGACGATTTCATGTATAGTTATGTTGAAACGGTGGGGGTAGAACATAATGAAGATGTAAAGACCTTGTTGGATACAGGAAGTGTAACTTATGATGATGGTACTACAATCAAATATACTCCTCCACCTGTAACTGTAGATTCGATTCTAAGAGGTATACACACTATTAGGAAAGGACAAAAAGGGCAAGTTGTTGGAGAAATACAAAAAATGTTATTACTACTTGGATATGACTTGGGTACTACAGGTAAAACTCAAGCTGGAATAGATAGAGATTTCGGTGACACAACAGAAAAGGCGGTAATCCAATTCCAAAAAGATAATAATTTGAACGACACAAGTGGTATAGTTGGAAAAGAAACACTTGGTTTATTGAAAAAACAATTCGAAGAAGCAATATGAAAACCTCCGAAAAAAATTTAATTACAGAAATCAACAGAATTCATCAACTTATGGGGGTGAAAAAACTTATAACAGAGCAAAGAAAAATTATTGCTCCATTATTACAGATTGCGCAAGAAATAGTGGAATACGCGGCTAAAAGAAACTTGGATGATGCAACCAGACGTGCTGTGAATCAACTTTCAACAGGATCTAGAGGTGTAATGGATTCTCAAGGAAATCCAATTCCTTTGGATGCTGCGGATTACGTGAGAATATTTGACGATCTCAGAAACAGTGTGAATCCTCAAATTGTTGCCAAAATGGCCGAAGCAGACAAAAAAATTGTATCTGCAATCCGAGACAATATATCAGAAGTAACGGACACTATAGAAGTAAGGGAATTGATAAAAAAAATAATCGATGATGGTGGAACTTTTGATGATGTGAATGACTTGTTAGCACAATTATTCAAAAAAAAATATGGAAATTATGTAAATTTCGCTACTGTTGTGGATGATGCTGGAACGGTAATAAAAGAACTAATGGATGATTATCTAGAAGGAATCCGTAAAGTTTATGTAGACTTGGGAGGTAAGTTGCCTGCTGATTTTGTTGTTGATGCTGGTCGTGGTACTATATCTAGAGAAATAGTGGAACTTTCTCCAGTATTTACTCGTTACACGAATGAAGTCGGAAAAAAAATGAAACCTTTACTTGATGAGGTTATGGCGTTAATTGAGAGGCGTACTTCAACAGAAGTGGATACGACAAGATTGGTTGAACTCGATGCAGAGATAAAAACCCTGATGGATGAGATAAATGATCTTAATGCTAAATATGTTGAGAAATTGGAATCTCAAATAAAATACGGTAAGGAGCTTGGCCCACCGGAAAATAGGGGACGTTGGGCAGACATAGATAAATATATTACAGATGTAAAGAGTAAGTATGGTGATTGGGGAGTAACTAAGGTTTCAACGCCCCGAACAGAATTTTGGTCATGGGTTTATGAAACTTTGTATGGAAGTGTGGCTTTTGAGAGAAGTATAGTAAAATTTTTCAAAGGGATTAGTTTAGAAAATTTTTCTAAACTTATGGCAAAGGGAAGAGCTGCTGCAAAGAGGGCGGATGGGATTAGAGAGAAAATTAAAGCATATGAAAGAGATGTAAATTCAGATTTAGCTGCAAAAGTTGCTTGGTATGAAAGATATCTGATTCCTGGAAGTTCAAGGGGAATTCCAAGAGAACTGACAGGACCAGATGGTACAAAATTAGTTTATCCGAATGCTTATGGAGAACTGTTTAAATATCAGACAAAGAATAAAACGTTGAGAGCATGGCTCTCATTGGTTGCGGAAAAATTGATTATCGTTGGAAAAGCACAACTTTATTACTCTGTGCTTATTCCAGCCATCCGAACTTATCAGTTTGTAAAAGCAGATTGGGGAGATAAAAACATACAAAAAAAATATGGCAGTTGTATTACAGAAACATCTAAAGCAATAAAAGAAGGGAAAATAAATTCGGATGATTATGACTCGGAATCGATGACAGAAGAGGAAAAGACTAAATTTTTCTCACAGTTTCCACCGTGTCTTCAAACACTGTTGCAGTCTGAAGAATTTTTGGAAAATGAATTCGAAGATTTCATGACAAGAGCTGACTTTTGGAGTCGGGGAACACGTGGGGAGATTTTGGGGTCATATTTCATCGATGCATTATTGAGTCTTGAAATGGCAGACCCTTTAAGACTTTTTACAGGAACCTTAGGTAATATCATGATAAAATTTTTTCCACCACTTTATGATGAATGGTGGGAATCCGAAGAAACAGGGGATATGACCGCGGTAGAAGAATACTTACAAGAACAAGAAAATCAAATCACAAGAGAGGTTACTAGAATTAATAATGAAGCAGATACTCTTTATCGAAGCATGACTGATAGAGATATAGAGGAAGCTGTGAGAGTTCTCGATTCTTTAGAACAAGAAACTGATATAGAGTTAGTTCCATTACCATCAAGAAATCAATAATATAAAATAATCATATATGAGAAACAGAGTTTGTGTTAAAAAGGCTGCCACGAGAGATGGATTTCCTGTTTTTTCAGGAGAAACTTTTATTTCTCATTCTACTGGATCAGATAAAACATGGTTCTTTTTTGATAGTGGAAATTGGGAAGAACGACAAGGAACCACAATCAAAGATCGCGGTAAATGGAACTGTGATGGTGCCGATAATTATTACATTTGGGCCGACAACCAGCAATATTCATCAAAGACTAAAGGATGGGCCATAATGAATACAATTTTCAATTGTGTCAAAGAAGATCTAGAAAGTAGAGGAATGAAATTTGAATTTGAGACTGGCAAATTAAAGTTACCATTTCGAAATGAAAATTATTTCATTTTTTATGAAGATGGGAAATGGGAATCATTCGACAAAGCTCAAAATAAGGTTTACCCTGGCACTTGGGAATGTGATGGAGAAGAGGCATATAAAATTTTCACAGAATGGCAAAATTACTCATCAAAAACAAATGAATGGAAGTAATAGCAAGTTTGTTATTTAACATTTATTTATTATATTTTGGTATGGAAAATATGAATCTAATTAGAATTGACGACAATAAGATTGTCCTCAAATACCCTCATGAAGTTTTAACTTTTGAACCGTTAAAGAAACCTATTCATGAGGTAGGCACACAATTTTTTGATTTCAAGGGTCTTAGATATTTTTTGACCAAAAGGAAGCCTTAAGTAAGACCCCCAATTAGTTTGGGGGTTTTTTATTTGATATAATCAAATATTTTTATATTTTTTACAGGTGGAATTAATTGAAAATAAAAAATTAAGAAAATTTATTTTTTTACGGCTTAATAAAGTACTATCCGAAAAAACACTACATCCATACGAAAAGAATTTATGGATTTTTGGATTGGATGAACGTGATTGGTATTTTCATTATGATAGTGATGGTAAACTGAATTATAATTACAAGTATTTTGACGATTTTTTCCACTTTTTTTCTATGGAACAAAAACAATATCAAATCTTAATGAGAATGTGGTTTGAAAAGGCCACCAAGTATTCGGTCAATCAAATATCTAGAAGAAGTTTAAATATTGATTATTATATCGATGGAATTATAAAAGGAGATGATAAAGTTTGGTCAATCTCAAAAAGATATGGGTTTCCATATAGTCTTGTAAAAAAGTTTTTGGAATTGAAAGAATCATCAAACACCAATGTTACGTTTAATCATTTTTTGAATGAAATTAAAGTTTATTAAATTTTTATTAAAGTGGATTTCTTCTAATTTGTCAATACCATTTTGGATTGTAGGTCATGTCCATCTTACAATGAATGTTTACGAGGACATACATGAAATATTAATCTCATGTGGAATGAATATTGTTGTTGCAATTGGATTTTGGTTGGAGTGGAAAGAGAGCGTAGAGAAAAAAAAAAGTAGGTAAAAACCTACTTTTTTAATTATTTTGATTTCCTCTTCTACTCGGAGTTGAACTTTGGGTATTCGGTGTAGTTGACCTCTCTTGTACTTGTGGTGTGTAAGACCTACTTGGTCTTGTAGATTCTACTCTACTTGGAGTCTGAGTTGTTGTTCTATTTGAAGGTTCGGAGTATCTATAGTTTGGTCTTGTTTGTACTTCTACTCTACTTCTCGAGGGAGTTTCAGTCCTTTGTGATGGTTCATAATATTGATAATTATTTTTTGTTCTATTCTCAACTCTACTCGGGTTTGTGGGATATAAATTATCTCGAGAATTTTCCATACCCGCACCACGACTTGGTCTTTCCCCTATCGTTTGTCTTCTTTCATATCTTGAAGGAGTACTTGGTCTTACAATTGGAGGATTTGTCCAATACCAATTGTTCCAACCCCAATGTGGGGTTCTCCATGACCAATAAGGGTCGTTCCATCTCCAAGGATTATTCCAACCCCAAAAAGGGTCATTAAATCCCCACCCAAAGCTAAGTGTTGTTCTATCACAATCACAATCTCGGTGAACAACCTGTCTCCCTGTGTTGCAAGAAAACAAAATTAAGGTTGTCAAAATGATTAATAGTTTAGAAATTTGTCTCATAACATTATCTTTATGTATTTATAAATATAAATGAGTTTTAATGAAAGTCATCTTAAGTCAATCACAATATCAGAGGTTATTGGAAACTGGATCGAATAGTGTGGCTATGGATTTGGATATTTATGTCCAACCGATGCAAACTGACACTGATAATGGGAACCTTGATGTCATAGACGCAAGTGAAGAAATCATAGATAATTTGGAAGAATTGATTTCGATGTTTAAAGGTGGAAAGAAAACTCGACCTGAGGCAAAAAACAAAATCTACCGAGGTTTAGATAATCTTAAACAAGCTCATTCCGAAATCAAATACGAAGATTGATTTACAACCATTTTTTTATAGGTATTTTTTCAAAATATAAATGATGAAATTACACGCGTATGGTGATAGTTGGACTGAAGGACAAGGAACGACTGAAGATAGAAATGAGTGGAAAAAATACTCTTGGGTAAAAATTGTATCTGATTTACTCGGTATTGATTCTGTAAACAATGGTATTTCTGGAAATTCCAATTTGAATATTTTTAACAAGGTAATTGATGACTTGATAGAAAACAAAATCAAGGAGGATGATTTGGTTGTTGTTATGTGGTCATCTTCATTGAGAGATGCGGTTCCGTTTTTACCAAAAAAAGAATGGGTTAGTTGGTCAGTTAAACATTTAGTAGAATTTCCCCATAAGTTTGTAGAATCTTATCAAAGTGAGAATGAAAGGTATGACAATTTTTTAAATTCATTCAAAAAATTATTTGTGACTGATTTATTCAATCAAAATTACTACAATATCGTTAATCAGAATTACATTATTTTTTTACAAAAAATGTTTGAATTTTACAATATAAAATATGTGATGTTCGATGCGTTTGAAAACATGATTATCAATTTGGAAAGCAGTGATAATAAGTTGGAAATAATCGATGAAAACTACTATTGGGAATTCAACAAAAAAACAATCAGAGATTTTTTAAATAACACAAACAGAGGAGACATTTGGGAACATCCTGAAAATTATAAAGATAGACCAACTCAACACCCAAACATCGAGGGATATAAGTTAATTTCAGATGTTGTTTATAATTTTATTCATCAAAAACATTTTTCAATTTAAAAAATTTTGGAAAAACTCATAATCCGAGTTATTGTTGAGTATATCCACCACTTTCTCTTTATTTCTTTCAAATCTGTCACGATTGTGTCGATAAAATGCGATTAATCTTTCTTTCTGATTATGTAGTCGTTTTACTTCATTGACAAAAAGACCGAATCTTTTCTTTTGATTTGGTTCATTGTCATAACTGTGGTCAATAATATCGTCAAAAAAATCGAAGTCATATTTTTCTTTCATGGATTTTATGTGGTGATGAGAAGCTAATATCATCGGGTATTGATAATAGAAAAATGGTTTGAATGATTTTTCTGATATTTGCACAACGTTTTCCGTATCGAAAAATTTTGTTTCAGTGACAACGTTCACATAAGAATTTAAGTAATTTGTAGGAATTTCTGGAGGTAGAAGAACATTTTTATGTTTAGGATTTAATACTATGATTTCATTATTTTCATTGAAGGTAAATTCGGATTTTTCATAATCACTGATTTTTAAATTTGTGTTATTCAAAATTTGAATTTCACTTGTATAATTTTCAATCTCACCAACTTCAAAAATCTGTTCATACATTTCAGAATCATACTTTACCTTATGATGAGGAATCAAAGACCAATTTGTATCGTCCAATAAATTATTTTTTAACATAAACATCACCAAAGAAAACCTGTGCAACTTTTGAGACCTATTGAAACACATAAAAAATTTTTCTTTTCTTTCGGAATTAAATTCAATCCCTCCGAAATTTATTAAGGTAAAGGAAACCACAACAGGCAAATACATTATGTTATAAACATTGATTTGAGAATTATGTTTATGAGTATATTCATTTAATTTATAGTTATTATTGATGACGTAGATTTGTTTCTTGGGTAAATCTGATTCGTTCAGACTGATGAAACCACTTTCATCGTCCGAATCGTGATGAGAAAAAAATACAATATTAAAATTACTACAATTGGTGAGACAGGATTTGATTTCATCAGTGATGATAAATCCGTCTTTCATCATGTCACTTATATTTGCATTTGCGTGACCTATGAAATAATAAAATTTTTCATTGGGGTTTTGATAGACATCATTTATTTTGTAACGATAAATGGAAATTTTATTTTTTGCTTCACTGAAGGCATTCAAGTACGTTAAAAAAAAATCTTCAATATTCCAAAAATGAAAAGTTGGATAATGCACTTTTCCATTTGGTATGGGATTATCTCCATCCCATTTGTCATAAACAAGATTCAATTTCGATTTTGTCATAATTAATAAAATAATAAAATAATTGACAATTATCAATTCAGGGATATATTTATAGAAAAGAAAGTTATGGGTTATTTAACAAACGACGAAAAAGCAAAACTATACAACGATATGTTGTTTAGATATGAAAGGATGTCTGAACAGGTCAGACAGATTAAAGCCAAAAATTTCGATGTCTCATCTGAAGACCAAAAACAAATTAATATTTTGGAGTCGAGTATGAGAAAACTTTATATGGACACCCAAAAATTATATAGATAAACAAATTTTTACCCCTTCATTTAGGGGTTTTTTTATGCTTATGTTACATCAATTAAAAATGACCGTCAGAGGTTGGTTCGCTACGAAACCAACCAAAAAATTAACTTACAAAGTTGAGGACTACACCATGGGAATGAGATGGGCGAAATCTCAACCTCATCCATATCTCAAAAACAAAACATTATGGGAACATGTCTATGACAAAAGGGAAACAGTTTTCACTATAGACAATATTAACAAATATTTGTTTAGCGAAATGTAAAACCTGTTAAAGACGTTATGTCTTTCAATGGAACTTCGTTGTTTTGAAATCCATCAGGATTAGACGTATTGTTTTCAAACATATACGCCAACCATTTATTTTCTTTCTTAATATAAATTACCTTCCAACAATATTTTGGAACAGATACGGCTCCTATTTTTTTTATCTCACCGACATTTCCTGCCCATACGTGAATTGAATCTTTCAATTTTGATTCTTCCCTTGTAAATGTTTCCAAAGATTTCCAATCCCCAGCATTCAATCTATGAGTCTGAGCTGCCATGTTGGAAAAATAAAAACTTTCATCTTGAATTTGTTGAGTCTGACATAAGTTGTCGGCTGCTGGCATCATGTGACCTCTATCATATCCACTTCGAACATAATCTGCCGCAAGATTGGTGTGTTGTGGCAATAATGGATCGGGTTTAAAATTATCTTTCCTTTTTAATGGAGTTGGGCAACTGACCATTGCTTTAGTAACCCACCATTCAACCATTGTTGGGTATTTTTTGGAGACACTAAAAGTCGAAGTATAATTCGAATGTTTTAAAACAAAAATGTCTTGAATGGGAGATGAACTTATCAGAAAAAGAAATAAGAATAAAATTGAAAATATTGATGTAATTTTTATCATATCGTTTTTTAGAATAAATAGATTGGAAATTTCCAATGATTGATATATTTATCGGTATGAGCAAAAGATTTGTACTTTCAGAAGAGGAAAAAGCATCAATCAAAAAATTGTATTTGATTGAGCAATCAGAAGAAAATGGTGATAGAAAATTCTGTCATGGTGGAAACGTTAAAACTCTTGAGGACATTGTCGGTACAGATGAACTCGAAGATTATATAGAAGGTGTCCAAATCCGAAAGAATGGAATTGGTGGATTGGCTGATAAGTTGGAGTTAATGAAGACTTTAAGACTACATCCAAAAATTTCCGACGGAGGAGAACATTTGGCATTCAATGTTATGAACCACATTAAGGATTTCAAACCTTATAATTACTTCGATGAAACTAAAGGAGAATGTTGTAAAGTTATGGATAAAATCATCGAACTTTATCAAGAGAACGAACACGGAGAAGAGTTGGTTAAAGACATCGAGAAAGTTTATGGTATGGCAAGTGTTTCACCAAGAGCAAAAGAATTTTTGAAACACAGTTTATCTATGATTAAGGGAGAATAATTTGTATTCGAAGAAATAATAAATTATATTTAGCCTCGGTATATCCGAGGTTTTTTTATGTCAACACAATCTCACTTAGACAAGGTTAATATGACCCCAAATTTGATGGAATACCCCCATCATGTTGGAGCACCGAAAATTGTGCCCGTCGATTTGACACCGTTCAAACAAAACGGAACCGATAAAGCAAATAAGATATTCAACCGAAGATATCAAGAACTCTTAAAAGAGGCAGAAACCCTCCAAAAATCGTTTAACATTACTCAGGAGGTCTACGACTCATCTTATAGATTTGAACCGATTATAGGGGAGATTTACCACCTTTACGAGGGAAAGGATGGAGTGAAGTTTCTTTCTCTTATCGAACCCTCATTATGGAATCAGAAATATCTTTATTCTACCGTATTAAACAGTGATATGACATGGTCACAGATAGAATAAAGGAAATTTGTCTCTATGCTCTAAAGAAAGAATTTCCACATTGTAAGGTCGAAGATTTTGAAATAAGAAAGACCTATATCTTCGATGATGAAAAACAAGATTGGGTCGATGATTCTTATTCCTTATTTATTCAGTTGAGTTTGGATTATTCTTCCTGTAAGGATTGTGAGGTTTGGGTCAACGACGTGGAATTTTATTTACTTTCCCTTTTTGGATTCGAAGTGTGTATCGAATTTCGCTAGAACTAGTACTAGACTAGTTTTTTTTATTTTTACTATTATATTATTATTCTATAAGAATAATAATTATTGCCCTTTTCAGGAAAAGATTTGACCTCCAAAAAAATTATTTGGGTGACTCTCACTATTTATCATCAAAAGTACATAAAATGGAGGAACAAAGTATTTGGACAGCAATAATTACATTACTCACCGTTTTGGGAGGTGGTTCAGCTTGGAGATTCTATGAAAAAAGAGCGATGAAACGAGAAAGAGATGAAGATTTCATCAGACACGATTGTAAAGATAGAATCGCAAAATTAGAAGCATTACTCGAAAGTTCGTCCAAAGAAAAAGATGAAATGAGAGCCACTATTTTGAAACTGACGGAACAGGTTGCAGCTCTTACAGTAAAAGTTGAATTTCTTCAATCAAAAAATCCTATAGGTCTTTGAGATTAGACCTCGAATCTGACCATACAATTTACATTCGTTACTTCGGGATAAAAATATTGTAAAGCCTCATTTAACAAGGCTTCAGCCATTTCTTTATCAATGACCGATTCACTGATTGTGTCACCCAAATGCACAATTATTTCGAACAAAAAAGTGTCTCCTTTTATGTTGTGAATCCAATTGTAAACTTCAATCCTTGAACCTTTACCATAGATTAATTCCACCGCCTCTTTCCGAGAACCATTGATGTATTTCTCCAAGAGACGGTAGAATCTTTTCTTCTTATTTGCCATTGATTATAAGGAAAAAAAAGAATGACGTTTATCTTCCTTGTCCTAGGTACTTTTTAGGTTTTTGTTCGTACTTAGAAAATGATTTCTTGTGGACACCTGTTCTTTTCTTACCGAAAGAAATTTTGTGAGAAGCTGAAGAATTTACTTTTGATGTTTTCTTTGCCATTAGTTTTTTCGTGATAAATAGTGAATACTTTTTTCTATGAATTATTTTTTCAAATATAAGGGAAAAATTTTTAATAAAATAATAATTCACAAAAAAAAGAGAACGGTAGCGAGTCGTTCTCTTAATTGTTCCATAACTGAAACGGTCCTAAACGCCCCAAATTGGGGAGGCTTTTTTTATAAATAGTTTGACCATTCGAAAACTATTTTATATATTTGTGAAGGGTTTGGGACTTACAGGTGATGAAAGATACTCGGTTCCAAACCCCGAGAAACAATATGGTTTGGGTAGCTCAGGCACTCGAAAGGGTCACGGTAGAGCAGTCGGGTGAACTCCGATGAGCCAGTGGTTCGATTCCACTCCCAACCACAACATTTATTCGAAAAGGGGTTTACGAAAGTATTCCCCTTTTTTTTTGTTGTTGTATTTATATACAATGGCAATAGCAAGACCTTTCGCGTATAATCCTGGAATTTCCATTCCTGGTACTGAACAATTGGGAGATTTATCAATCGGCTATCCAACAACTGGATTTACCGATTCTCCACAATATTGGAATGGACCAGATGAAGAATTGGGATATATTATTTGTATTCCTGTTTCGGGAAACACACAACCTACTCCTCTTTCAGGTGTCACAGCTTCTGTGGGTTTTTATAGGTCGTCAGCTTTAACCGAAAGTTCTTTTGTAATTCTGACTAATCAAGTTTTCAAACAAAATTTCATAGATGGTGTAGATGCAAAAGAATATCTGAATGACAATGGATATTGGACATCTTACGAAAGCGGATTATTGGTCAAATTAGATTCTGGCAATTCGAGTTCTTATTCAGGAGCAGGAAGTACTTGGTTTGACTTAAGTGGGAACTTCAATAATGCAACTCTAATCAATTCCCCGACGTATTCTTCAGCTTATAGTGGAATTTTACAATTTGATGATGCTTCATTGGAATATGCAACAATTCCTAATATAGGTGACTTGTCAAATTGGACTGTGGAGGTTTGGTTCAGATTGACTTCTCCTCTTACAGGGAAAATAACTGCAATTGCAACAAACCAATTTAATTTGATTAACAAATTGAATTTTAGTATTGGAACAAATAATGCTCCAACAAACAGGAATATTGCTTCAGGATTTTTTGACAGTTCAGGATGGCATACAACAGCGGGTGTTGTTCCGCCAACAAACACTTGGATCCAAGTGGTGGGAACCTATGATGGCACGGTAATAAGACAATATGTTAATGGTGTTGCTTCGGGTGGTACATTACCATATGTTGGAGTTCCACAAAGTGGTGGAGAGATTAGATTGATGAGAAGATGGGACGAACCTTTGACATCTTCTAATTTTGTTGACGGTGATTTGGTGATAGTAAAAATATATAATATCGCTTTGACAAATGAAGACGTATTGTTCAATTATAACAACACTTATACTCGGTTTTTGGATATTACACCTACTCCAACGAGAACTCCGACTAGTACTCCAACAAACACTCCGAGTCAAACTGAAACCTCAACTCCCACTGTGACACCTACTCAAACTGTCACCCCGACGAATACTGAAACTCCAACGACTACGCCTTCACAAACTGAAACTTCAACACCGACAGTAACCCCTACAATGACTGCAACCCCTTCACAAACAGCAACTCAAACTGCCACAGTTACTCCTACAATGACTGCAACCCCTTCACAAACAGCAACTCAAACTGCCACAGTTACACCTACAATGACTGCGACTCAGACTCCAACTCCGAGCAATACCCAAACTCCAACGCCAAGTAATACTCAAACTCCAACTCCATCTATAACCGCAAGTCAAACTCAAACTCCAACTCCATCTATAACCGCAAGTCAAACTCAAACT